>WNGA01002447.1_pt1 | contig 46605 bp, 40 predicted proteins | sample 5400061 | NCBI WGS metagenome assembly WNGA01 (sample SAMN13153366, study PRJNA577476) | soil metagenome | isolation source: 100 cm soil or saprolite under grassland replicate 2 | place: USA:California | collected 2016-06-15
TGCCAGTCGACCAATTCAGAGCCCTCGGCTCCAACCTCAGGGTGGTTCAGTTGTACAAATCAATGCCCCAGTGGTGCTGGCCCGGTGAAACTTCCACCCGTCCAGCGAGAGCCACGCTGGGACTGTTAAACATATCGAATGGTTTTGGTATAAGGGGCGGGATCTTTCTTAAAGATCGCTGGTTTGACACGCGAGTTGCCGAGCGGCGGTCTATTTTTGCTCGTGTTGTTTAACACGGTCTATGTTTATTACAAATCGCCTCTGTTCTTAAAATAAAAAAACAACCCCGTGGAAATCAAAACCATCAAGGCGAGCACGGCGAAGTAACCGTAACGCCATTCCAACTCGGGCATGAATTTGAAGTTCATGCCGTAGATGCCCGCGATGGCGGTGACCACAACAAATATGGTGCCCCAAGCGGCGAGCCGCTTCATCGTTATGTTCAGCTGATTGGAAATGGCAGCCAAGTGAATTTCGAGCAAGCTGGAGAGAATATCTCTCAGGCTGTCGAGCTCTTCGGTAATTCGAATCAAGTGGTCATAAATGTCGCGGAAATAAACCAGGTTTTCCGGCCGAACGAATGGGAAATCGTGGCGCGTGAGCTGGTTGAGCACCTCCCGCTGGGGTGTCACGGCGCGCCGGATCTGAACTATCGAGCGCTTCAATGCCAAGAGCCCATTCATGTCCACGCTGTTCGCCCGCAGCAGCAATTGGTCTTCGAGCGAGTCGATCTCGTCTTCAATGTCGTCCATAAGGGGGAAATAACTGTCCACGACGAGGTCTACCAGCGTATAGAGACAAAAATCAGCGCCTCGCCCCAGAGCGCGAGGAATTCTTTCATGCAAATGCGAATTTTCGATCAGACCCGGCAGCGGACCGTAATGGGCGGAGACGATCCAGTTGTGGCCGAGCAGAAGATCGAGCTCGGTGCATTCGATCTGCCACTTCGCTTTGCGCTGCAACGGATGGATGGCCAAGTAAACGTAATCTTCAAACGGTTCTATTTTGGGTCGCTGGTTCTGCTGGACGATGTCCTCTAAAGTCAGGTGGTGGATCTTGAGTTTTTCTTGGAGGAAGCGGAGTTCCTCGTCGGTCGGCGCATCGAGGTGGAGCCACAGATTACACTCGCCGTGCGGTAACAGATCGGTTGCGGCGTCTCGACTGATTTCCTCAACGCCGTTTGCTGTTGAACGCCGTATGATGAGCATGTCACGGTCTTATAGCTCTCTCCTCTCCATATGTATAGCTGTGGTAGGAAAAGATTTGGCGCAGGGAGTACAATCCAGCGAGCTTGTGAGAACAAGAAAAGGAGATGACCTATGAAGTTATCGGACGTTATCGAGTTCGTTGAATACTTCTTAAACTTTGTTTTTTCTCGGATGAGCATGGACACCGGCATGCAATACACTCTGACCCGCATCACGCATTATCTCATCATGATCATCGGCGCCGTTGTGGCGTTTCAGTTTATTGGTATCGATCTCACCGGCTTGGCAATCATTCTTGGTTTTTTGTCTGTCGGCATCGGCTTTGGATTGCAGAACATCACTTCCAATTTCGTTGCCGGCCTTATTCTGCTTCTCGAGCGACCGATCAAGGTTGGGGACAGGAGAGGGAGACGTCGTGGAAATCAACATGCGCTCAACGACGATTCGCACTTTGAACAACATCGCCGTGATCGTGCCGAATTCGGAGTTTGTTTCCTCGAAGCTGGAGAACTGGTCTTACGGCGACGAAACGGTCAGGGTGGACGTGAATGTGGGCGTGTCATACGAGTCCGACCTGGAAACCGTGATACGTTCCCTGAGGGAGGTGGCTGCAGAACATCCGCAGGTCCTCAAGAACCCCGCTCCCGATGTTTTGCATACAGGATTCGGCGACTCGGCATGGAACATGCGCCTCCGCATTTGGCTCGAAGACTCGCAGCGGCATTTGGAGGTGCACTCGGAAATCAATTGCGCGATAGTGCGAAAGTTCCAGCAAAACCGCGTGGAAATTCCATTCCCGCAGCGCGACTTGCACCTGCGCTCGCCCCTTCCGCTGCCAATAACGCCTGAGGCCGAGTTTTGCCGAACGGTCTAATGATTTGTTGCGCTTGCCAGAGAAAAATTGGCTAAACCGGTAGCCTCATTCAATGCCCTGGAATTCTTGGATTAAAGAACTAAGCTATTAGTGAAAGCGCGGTTCTCGTATGAGTACGATTTTCCACAAGATTCACGACGTGCTGAGTCTCCAGGCAATGAGCTTGACCTACTCCACGTTGCTTTCGCTCGTGCCCTTTCTTGCCGTGATGTTCTCCGTGCTGAAAGCCTTCGAGGTTCAGAACGCGCTCGAGCCCTTTTTGGCGCAGATGCTTCAGCCGCTCGGCGCCGACGCATCCGAGGTGACGAAAAAGATCATCGACTTTGTCGACAATCTCCGCCTCGGCATCCTGGGCGCGGCCGGTTTGGCCATGTTGTTTTACACGGTGGTCACGCTCGTGGCCAAGGTCGAGGACGCGCTGAATCGAATCTGGCGCTTGCCGCGTTCCCGCACTTGGGGCCAGAGGATTACGGCGTATCTGAGCGTGGTCTTGGTCGGACCGGTCATGGTCTTTACCGCTTTAACTCTTACCGCCTCGGCGCAAAGTTATTGGTTGGTAGAGCGCCTCGTCCAGATCGGATTCGTCAGTTACATCTTTACCTTGACGACCAACGTCATGCCGTTCGTGCTGTTTTGCGGGACGTTCACTTTCCTTTACAAGTTGATTCCTTACACCAACGTGCGGCTCAGCTCGGCGCTCATCGGCGGCGCCACCGCGGGTATCTTGTGGCAGCTCATAGGCACTGCCTTCGCGGCCTTCGTTGCCAACTCCGCTCGCTACGCCGCCATCTATTCGAGCTTTGCGATCATGATCGTGTTTCTCATTTGGTTGTATGTGGGATGGCTGATTTTCCTGGTCGGCGCCGAGGTCGCTTATTTTCATCAGCATCCTTCCGCCTTCATTCGCGAATCGCTTCCCGGTTTGAAAGGTCATAGATTCCAGGAATGGCTGGCCCTTTCGGCGTTAGTCGAGATTACCCGCCGCCATCTTTCTCAAGCGCCTCCCTGGCAGCCAACCGAGCTTGCGGCAAATCTTGGAGTGTTGAGTCTGGAAAATATGTTTGACGAATTTGTCAGAGCCGGTATTCTGCTCAGGTCGATCGAGCCCGAGGGAATAGCATTGGCGCGACCACCCGAAGCGGTACCGGTCAAGGATATTCTGGATATCGTGAGTGACTCGGCCGCGCCAGCGGTCGAGAACGCCGGACCTGCCGCCCACGTTCTGTCACGGCGCGATCAAGCGGTCCAAAAAGCCCTGGAAGGGATGACTCTAAGATCCTTGGCCGCGGAGACCCCCTCGACAGTCGTAAGGTTTCCTCAGTCAGGATCAGGCGCAGCGCTGGAAAAAAGTCTCGTATCTCAGTAGTGGGTCATTTTGTCAGAGATCAATGTGATTTTGCGATTGTCAAAATGACCCACTACACGCATATTTTTGCCTGCCCAATACGGCGTGTGAAAAACTCAAGTCAAAACATAACAGCCCCGACTCTACAGAGCTTCAGCTTTTCTTCGATTTGAAAGGTTCCTTCAACACAATTTTCACGCCACTGATCGTTCCCGTTACGGCCTTGCGCACCTGTTGCGCCGCCTTTGAGCTGATCTCTTCAGCGGCCTTGAGCGCTCCGGTGGCCGCAGCGGAGGCCGCTTCAGTGGCATCCAAACTGATTTCTTTTGCTCCCGTTATCGCGCCCTGCACAGCGCCTTTGGCTGCCTTCGCGATATCGCCCGCAACATCCGAGGTTCCTTTGACGATATTGCTGCTGGTCTCGCTGATTGTATTCAATGCTTCTTTGCCGCTGTGTTTGGTTCCTTGTAAAACTCCCAGAATCGCACCCTTGGCACCTGAACCGACGTCCCCACCAACTTCGACCACCGCTTGAATGGCAGCACGAACCACGCCGGAGGTGGCTTCAATCAAGGAGGCACCGGCTTTACCGGTACCAGACAGAATCTCGCTAGTCGATTTTAGGACGCCGTTTGCCGCCGCGGCGGTTGCTTCGGTTACGCTCACCCCGACTTCCTTGGCACCGGCTATCGCTCCTTGCATGGCGCCTTTTGCCGCGTTGCCAAGATCACCGGCAACCTCTGATGTCTCTTTGATTACGCCGCCGGTCGCTGCCCGGATAGCATCCAATGCTTCCCCACTGGCCTCTTTAGTGCCGCGCAGAGTTCCCACCACCGCTCCCTTCGCAGCCGATCCCACGTCGCCGCCGACATCGGCTACTCCGCGGATCGCAGCGCGGCCCACGTCTGAAACAGTTTCGATCAATGAAGTGCCCACTGCGCCCGTTCCCTTGATGGTATGGGACAGGGTGCCGCTGACGGTATCGACCACCGCTTTTGCCACGTCACCCGTTCCTCTAATCGTCCCAACGACTCCATCTTTTACGGATTCAAAAATTCCTCTTTTCTCTTCCATTGGCCTATCCTTTCATTCGTTTTAGAGAAGAAAGACGCAAAACCTTACGGAAGTAAGATTAAAATGAGGATCAGGCTAAAAGTAAGTTTGCGTATGGCTAAGCCGAAGTTTGGTACTTTTCGATGTGCCAGGGGGGAGGAGATCTCGCGTGCATCGGTCTAACATCCCTGTCAAAAGGATGTCACTGAGGTGGGCAATGTCAAGGTGCCAAATTCAAATGATCACGGGAAGGAACCGGGCCGGGGTTTGGGATCCTGTTGCCTTTCGAAGATCTTTTTTTATCGATCAAGATCGAGGGGTTAGCGAAGACGCCAGGTTGCAGGGGACGTGCTTTCTCCCATCAGCATTAGGCGCGGAGCAGCGGACGCAAGCCGCGAACATCGCGAACCTTTTCCAGCTGCCAGACAGCGTCGCAAAGCTTGCGGGCGCGCGCCCTGCCGATCACCGGAGCCATCAGATCGTAGCTCTTTTCGTCCACCTCGGCTCGCGTCATTGGGTTCTCGGCGGTGCCGCGCACGGCCTCAGTGTGATGCCGAAGCTCGCGCCCGTCGCGCCGGCTGATCTCGACGATTCCTTGGCGGCTCGGCATGGCCGCGGACAGTGCATCGTCGGCGCGAAGTTCGATACGGCTGCGCAGCGCCAATACTCGACGGTCGCGCATGCGCCTTACGTCGTGCGACGATGCGAATGTGACGTTGCCGTCGATCAACATGATAGCGCACATATGCTGTAGGCAGATATCGGGCATATCGCGGTTGTCGACGGTGTTGGCGCCCTGGCGCGCCACTCGCACTACGACTTTCTCGACTTCTTGCCCGTTGATGCCCTGCTCGCGGATGAGGTGGTACAGCGAATCGAGGGGCGCCTGGATCGGCGAGCCCACCGACCAGCGCTTGATGTTGGTATTCATAATTTCATACATAACGCCGAGTCCGCGAACCAGCACGGCGGGATCCGGCTTGCGGCCATAGGCCACGAAAAAATTGCGCTCCCCCGCGAACACGTCGTCGACGCCCGTGAATCCATTGGCGACCATCGTGGCCGCCGCGACGCCGTTCCGTGCCGGCATGCCGCCGAAGTCGAAAGCCTTTTCAACGTGTTTCCCGTCACGCATCCAGCACGAGATACCCGATGCTTGTTGGGCGGTAAATGAGAGTAAATGGCAAACCTGGCGCTGCCGCAGGCCCGCCAGCGCCGCGGCGGCGGCAGCGGCCCCGAACATCGGCCCGAAGCTATGCGTCGAATGGCCATCCTCGCGAAACTGATAGGCGTCGAGGGCTTGTGTCAACCGGCAGCCAACGTCGTAACCGAGCGCGACGGCTCGGAGAAAGGCGATTCCATCGCGCCGTTCTCGCTCCGCCATGGCGAGCGCAGCAGGCACGATGCCGCAGCCTGGATGAGTCAGCGACGGCGCGTGCGAGTCGTCGGTTTCGTCGGCGTGAGCGAGCATGCCGTTGGCCAATGCGGCGTTCACGGCGGTTGTGACAATATTGGTACCAATCACGCAGGCTTCTTTGACGCCGCCGAGTGTTTTCACATAGGCGATCGCTTTGATTCCGGGAGCGAGGCGCGATCCAGAGACCATGGCGGCGATCGTGTCGAGAATGTGGTGTCGGGTCTTTTCGGTCACTGCGGCAGGGAGCGACCTGCGCAGCGCCGCTGCGATGTAAGCGCTTAGCCGGCTCATGACCGGCGACATTTGTGACGCCGGTTGCCTAGTCATGAGATAAAAGCTGATGGGAAATAAATTGGCCCGGGAGTACAGCAACGCCTGGCTTGGTGACTTGGTGGAAAGCTTAACATCATCTTATCGCCAGCGCGGCCGCCGCGGTTTTGGTTTCGGTGAAGAGCCCAAGCTTCCTGAGCGTATACCGGCCGGAGCCGTAAACCGGGCCCTCATCCAAGCGACAGCCGAGGCCAAGCGACATGTGCAGTTGAGCGAACTGCATGTCCATCCGATGTTCGATCTCGATATAATAACCGTCGATGAGACCGGCGGGCGTTTCGAACTGCGAACGTGAGACCCGTTTCACCAGATGACTGGCGTGGCCGGTTCGCTTGAGCTTGCCAGTGTCACGATCGTACATTCTGAAATTTGCCTGGCGAAGAATGGCGACACCGGAAGCTATGTCACGCGTCAAAATCGGCAGCGCCGGTTCATAAATGATAAAGCTACGGCTTTTGAACAAGTCGAGTCGCTCCATCATCAATGTCCCACTCGTGTCGTTCCTCAGGTGTACGCCCGCGTAGTCGCCGAAGTCGAGGCGCCATCCTTCCCGAGTACCGTTCTGGAATGTCAGCGGGACGAGTTTTCCCTGGTCCCTACCGTCAGTAATCTTGAACTGTTTCTGCCAGTTAGCCAACGGAATTAGCTGCCTGACGGTGACTTCGTATGGTGGGGCAAATGCCCACGTCGCGGGCCCAAAGACCGTCGCGCATAAGACAAACGTGAGAATTAGAACGATACGGGCACGCTCCATTGATACTTCTCCTCTATGTCCGAGCTCCTAAAAATTAAGACAAACAAAAAACAATACAAAGATTAATCGTCAAGGTCAAAGAGGGTCAAAATCCGAATTTCTCCGTCCCTAGCGATTGACTTTTGTCAATTTAGCGCAGCGCTAATCCTGCGCGCCCGATTTATTGCCTTTGGAAGGCGCGAAGAATTGGACGAACGAAGAAAGCAAAAGTTCGAATCGTTCAAGTCGCTCGGTAAGCGATAAAATTGTTAGTCAAGCTGTCAGAAGCTTGCCAATTTTTCTCGCATCGTCGAGTTTTTCGAGATTGAGAAGCGTGTCTTCCAGCTTCTCAACTCGAGAGCGTGAGAGCATGCGTGAAGCCAGCAGACGAAATTTGTCTAACACCTCTTCCCGCGTCATCGGATGCTTATCGCTTCCCTTGGCGTGCAGGACTTTCTCACTGTAGTTTTTGCCATCGCGGAGTTGCACCTCCAGTTCTACGCCGTGGCGTCCCTCGTCGCCTAGAGCATCGAACTGCGGATCCTCGAGAACTTCAATTTTTTTAGTGGTTTGTAGAATATCGCTGCGGCGAATCGATTTTTCGGTAACCTGATCGACAAAAAAGTCGCGGTCGTGGAGCAGAATGGTGACACAGAAAAGTAGATTCATTTGCGCGGTGGTCATACTTTTGGGCTCATAAGGCCAGCCGACGTGGAGCTTAGTGGCGCGGGTGGTTCGGATCCGAATCTTTTCAACGTTCTGTGCGCTGACCTCCGGGTGGTCACGAAGGATCTTCTTCAGGGCATCGATCGACGTATGATTACTGCCGCAGCAGGGGTAGGGCTTAAAACCGACATTGAGCGTCTCGAACCGGTCCCCTAATCTGTCAGTCAGGTGTGAGAGATTTGGTTTATCGATGAAAGTCGAGCAAAAACCGCCGTACGGCGCCTCCAGGACATCTTCGATCCCGGTAAAGCCTTTGGCCGCAAGTAGCGCGCCGTAGACTCCGGCCTGAGCGGAGCGGCCGGGGTGCATGCGCTTCACCATGGAAGCGTGCTGGGCGGCCATCAGTCCTGCTGCCTGCGTGCCGGCGATACCTAGCGCGTGGACTGTCTTGACCGGATTCAAGCGGAGCATCTTGGCGGCAGCGGCTCCCGCCGCAAACGTGCCGGACGTTGCGCTCGGGTGAAAGCCGCGGCGAAGCTGTGCGGCTCCGCCGGTCATGCCGACCCGGCAGCCGATTTCGTAGCCCGCTACGACCGCAGTGAGAAACCGCTTGCCGTCAACGTCGCCGACATGGCGGACCAAAGCATCCGCGGCGGGTATGGCTTCTGAACCGGGGTGAATGACTCCGACACGGTGAAGGTCGTCCATTTCGAAACTATGAATCAACGTGCCATTGGCGAGCGGCGCGCTGGTGCTGGGCACCTCGGCGCCATCTCCCCAGATGAGAGCCCCTTTTCCTTTGCCCAATTCCTTAGTGAACGCAGTGATAATCTTGCCCCACGGGAGCGTGGAGCCGAACAGGGCACAACCGAGCGAATCGATAAGGCAAAATTTGATGTGCGAGACCACTTCCGGCGGGATATCTTTGTAGGAGAGTCCGGCGATGTATTCTGCGAGGCTTCGAGTTGGCGAGTTGTCCGTCGCGCTTTCTCGTAACTCTGGTTTGGCCATATATTGCTCCTTGACCTAAATGAACTTCTGTGACTTTTGATATGACGAAGCCGCTATTGTCAAGCATCAACGTATGGGGGATCTATGACCACAACGAGCCGTGTCATTCGCTTCCTATTTCTGTTTACTATCATTATTGTCTTTCTTTCCGACTCACCGGGCCTTACCCAAAGCTCTAACATACTTAAAAAGTACGACGGGTTGGGAAAAGAGCGGGAACAAAAACTCATTGAAGGCGCTAAAAAGGAAGGCAAAGTAGTCGTTTACAGTTTTACAGCTGTCGATCAGCTGAAGCCGCTGCTCGACGAGTTTCAAAAAAAATACCCGTTCATCACTCCCGAGCACTATCGAGCTAATGCGACCGGGGTTTTCAACAAGTTCGCCACCGAAGCGCGCGCCGGACAAACTTTGGCTGACGTCATCGACATCTCCGCCGGCGAAACTCACACACTTGGGCAGATGGGATTGATCGATCCCTATGTTTCACCCAGCCGGGAAGGGATTCCAAAAGACTTCATGGACGAAAAGGGATTTTGGACCGCGCACTATCATTTCGTCATCGCGCTTGGTTTCAACACGCAGCATATAAAACCGCCCGAGGCACCAAAGAGCTATGAGGAGCTTCTCAATCCGAAGTGGAAAGGACGTTTCTCGCTCGATCCGGCCGATCAGGATTTATTCGGGGCTCTATTGCTTCATTGGGGCAAAGAAAAGGCTCTAAGTTATTTCAGAAATCTCGCAAAGCTCGACCCCAGAATGGTTTCGGGTCACACCCAACAGGCCAACCTCATCGGCGCGGGCGAAATGCAAATGGCGCCGTGGCTGTATGGCTACAGACCGCTGCAATTAAAAGACGAAGGCGCCCCCGTAGAAACAGTTCTCTTCGACCCGGTGTTGTCGAACCCCGCTTACTTGCTCCTCACCAAACACTCTTCCCATCCTCACGCGGCGGCTCTGTTGATCGACTGGGCGCTGGCCGCAGATGGGGGTATGAAATTTTTTGCCGAAAAGTTCGGCCGGACGCCGACACGGACCGGCTTGAAAGAACGCTTTCCCAAGCTCCGTGTCGACCGCTATCTCGTAGTAAAGCCGGAGATCGTCGGACCTAACTTTAAAGAGTTTACCAGCCTCTACAACGAAATCTTCGGCATCGGTAAGTAGACATTTTCAGAAAATGCTAAGGTTTGGGAGATTCATGAATTTTTGTCCGACTATTTCTTAGGCCTTTTCTTAGGCCTTGAAAATTGTATCGAGTTTGTTGACGGGTCTAATAGTTCAGTCGCATAGCAATATTCATCCTTGCGGCAATAAAGCTATAAAACTCTGCAGGAAATATAGGGTCAAAATAAACCCGAGAATAGTCAGTAATTTGAATCCCCAGGAAACTTTTTTCGCATTGAAGCCGCTCCTGGCCAACAGGAAAATGATAATAGGTAAGAAATCGAGGGAGAATCTATAACCGACCTGTAGCTGCCCAGTCGAACGCCACGCAAGCACCATCAGCAGTACCGCTGTACAATTCGCAAGTGCGAGATAGTTAAAGCGATCCATCCTTAGCGAACCGAGAAGCAAAAGCCAGGGCGAAAGGAGCAGCACACTCATGCCGTAAGTATTAGCGCCGAAAAAGGGAAATTTGTCTAACGCCGCAGGTGGGCCGAATAAAAAGATGCGCAAATGCGGGATTATGTTTGTGAGCGAAATCGTGGAGAAGTCCCCGGGCGACGGTAGCTGATAGCTGTATCCTGTTTCAACGATTGAGCCGAATCGGACGAAATTATATGCAGCTAGGAAAAAAATAGGAATTGTGAAGCCCGACGCCAGCGATGCAAGTATTTTGGCTCGTTCCTTTTTCTCACAAAACGAGGCGGCGCCTGCAAAAAGTGCGACGTTCAACCCGGCGGAAATCCGCGCGGCTGCCGTCAGTCCCAGAAGAAACCCTAACAACCACCACCGTCGCCGCGTGAGCCATTCATCAATGGCAAGGAAGATGAGAAATACTGCGACAACCTGAGCGAACGGCCAACTCATCGAAATCACGGCAATACTAAGATACGAAGAGGAGCCGCAAAACGCGAGTGTCAACCAGGCCGATTCTTTCTTCGAGCGGCGGCACTTCTGAGCAATTCGAAAGCATAACCAGCCACTCGTGAGTGCGAGCGGCAATGATGCATAGCTCTGATAGAAATCAGCACCAATCAACCGAAAGAACGACACGAAAGGCATGAGCAGCACTGCGGGCAAAGGTCCTAACGGCCAGTAATATCGCTGACCAAAGGCTGCCGTATCATGCAGATGCTCTGGAATCGATGTGAAATAAAACTTGCCGAAAAGAAAGGATTCGGCTAGTCGGACATATTGTTGCTCATGGCTGACCAATAGACTGCCGACGATCACTGCTGACGCGCAAAGTGACAAACATCCCGCCAGCAGCATGCGCTCTGCCCATTTGACATTTTGGCTACCGGATAAACGATCAACCAGCCACACTTGAGGAGCTTCCCTCGCTACACGGCTGGGGCAAAGCTAGCGTTCTCATGCTTTTGTGTCCGTGCACACACTAGAGGCGGCAATGCTGCTGAGAAACATGGCATGCTGTCCGGTCACTGGGATGTTCGGCCTCACGCTGATCAAGAACGTCTGTAGCGGTAACCCTTGTTGTGGGCCATTAGAATCTGAAGCGCTCAGCTTTAGTTCGCGGGTTGGGCTTTTGAATTGTGGGTTGGGATTCTCTATCGAGCATTTTTTCCTTCAGGGTCGAATTTCGTAAAGTGCGGCGGCGTTGTCGTGAATAACCCGCTTTTTCATCTCGGGCGATAAGTGAGCCGAGTCCTTGTCGATGATATCCTTGGAGAACGGCCAGGTGCTGTCGGGGTGCGGGTAGTCCGATCCCCACATGATGTGGCCTTCACCGAAGAACTGGATCAGGTGCAATCCGACTAGGTCGGTTTGATAGGTCGCCCAAACTTGGCGTTTGAAGATCTCGCTCGGCATCGCTTTGAGCGGGATGTCTTCGGATTTCTTCCGCTCGAATTGTCTGCGGTAGCGGTAGTCCATCTCTTGCACGACGAACGGAATCCAGCCGATCGCGGATTCGGCGAGACAGAACTTCAGCTTTGGATGGCGCTCCAGTGTTCCGAAATTGAACATGTTTACAAATGGATTGAAAAATGAAGTAGCGCCATTACTCAGCCCCATATCGAAAACCCCGGGGCGCTGTCCCGGTTTCATCGCGTCGATCGTCGCTCTAACGGTTCCGGATTGCGTGCTGCCACCGACATGATATGAGACGACGATGCCGGCGTCCTCGGCGGCGTCCCAGAAAACGTCCCACGGCTTCTGATTCATGGCGAGAGTGACATCGTTGACCAGGAAGTTCGCTTCGCGGAAGCCCAACTTTGCCACACGGATGACCTCGTCCTTGGCGGCTTCGGCATCGACGGATGAGAGCATCGCAACCGGAAAAAAACGCTTGGGCGCGGATTGACCGAATTCAACCGCCCAATCGTTGTACGCTCGTACGCAAGCGTTTCTGAGCTCGGTATCGCCCACTTGCATCGCGATAATCGGCGGAAACATGAGCGACGCTTCGACGCCGTCGCGGTCCATATCGATGAGCCGTTTCTCCGCTGTCGTCGGCCGGTGTGGTTCGCCGACTCCGCCTCGGTCCAGAGCCAGTCGGGTTCGATTGGGCCTGGCAAACCAGCGCTCGCCGCGATAGTCCGCCCAAGTCTCGCCGTCGCACACCCAGTATTCGCCTTTCTCGCCTCTATCCTCGACATGCGGCGCTCGATCACGCAAAGATTTAGGCAGGCGTTCTATCCACAAGTTCTTGGGTAAGTAACCCAAGTCAATGTGATCGTCGGCTGAAATCATGGTGTATGACACGATTATTCTCCTTCTGACCTCGGTGAATCGTAGAATCATATTCCGGCTATTGGCAGGGTTTTGTCAAGCAGCGCAACGCAGATGGCGTGCTCGCTTCGAAAAGCCAACGGCGAGTGTTAAAATACGTCTGCACAAGATTTGAAATCCCGGCGTCGTTGTACGATTACGGCTGCTGAAAACGCTTAGCCGGGATAACCATTAATAGGCAGCACCATCGTGGAGTCAGAAAGCTTATGAGAAGGTCTCTTTCACGCATCGTCGAAATTATCTTGATCACATTGGCGCTCGGCGGTTGCACGACCACCACTCCGATCGTCAGTGAATGGCGCAATCCCGCCTACGCCTCGGGTTCGTTCAAACGAATCCTGGTCGGCGGTCTGGGTGGAGAAACCAGCGTTCGGCGTAACTTTGAAGACGAGTTTCTAGTGCAGCTCCGCGCAGCCGGTATCGACGCCTTGCCGAGCTATCGATACATTGCGGAGGACGAAAAGATCGACGAAACCAAGCTCAAACAGGCGGCGCAAAAGATCGGCGCGGATGCGGTGCTGTTCGCGCGATCGGTTCAGGTGGATCAGAGGAGCCAGCTGGGCCCGAGTTATTTTCCGTATACTTCGTTCGGCATCTTTGGCTCGCACGTCGGCGCCAGCTGGTACGGTCTCGGCGGCGTGCCGAGTGTCTACCGATACAACGAATATGTCTCGGAGATTACATTGTACGACGTTGTCAAAAACGACGTGGTCTGGACCGGTACGATCAAGACAACAGAGCCGGAGAACGTGCGAACGGCGATCAAGTCCTACGTCGAAACAGTCATGAAAGTGCTCGACGAGAAGAATCTGATTCGCAAACGCCAATGATTTATCGAGCAGACCACGCGGTGCTCTGGCGTAACAAATCCGATTGAATCGCTACTCGTCAGACCCCCTTGGCCGAACATTGTTCAAGGTTCCAAGTTCAATGTTCAAGGGTAAAATTCAAAAACGCGGAGAATAAGCCGCTAGACGATTTGAACGGGCTGGAACCAGCCGAGCGATCTTTTACCTTGAACTTTGAACATGAACTTTTGAACTGCCGCTTGCCGGGTGCGTTTATTTTTTGCCGTGCTCTCTCAATAACTGCTGCACCTTCTCCCGTGCTTCTCTCCTGCCGGTAACAGTCCAGTTCCATTCCGTGTCGTCGAAATATTTGACGCCAGCGCGTGGAACCGTTCCGCGCTCCAGAAAGGATTCATCCACATCCGTGCGCAGCGTAGTCGCCCCGTAGCCTCTGGAGTAAGTTTCAAGACCCTCTTTGGATGCAATCCAATTCGCAAACACGCGCGCCGCGTTCGGGTGCGGAGCCTTATTGGCAAGCGAAAGGAGCCACGGAGAGCCGTTCACCCGGGGGCTAATGTCCGACATCTCAAAAACCTCGACAAATTTGAATCCCTCTTGGCGCAGCGGCTTCAAGTCGTCTTCGCGACAGTTCAAACAGATTGGCTGCGTGCCCCGCGCCAGCCAATCCGTGTATTGGCGCCGTTCACGAGAAAAGACGGTCTTTTGGTCGATATAGAGCCGTTTTACAAACTCTGAGCCGAGCTCCACGTAAAGCATTGCCGCGTTCGCCGCTCCGGTTCCGGCGACCATCGGATCATCGGTGGAAATTTTGCCGCGCCATTTAGGATTGAGCAGATCCTTGGGTGACCGAATTTCTTCGGCTTTCACGTGATCGGCATTATAGAAGAGAAGGCCGGTCATGGAGCGGAAGACCCTGAGGACAAATCTTTGCTCGGGATCGATAAACCAGAGCTTTCCGGTTTTCCACTTGGTGGGGTCAACCACCTCGGGAAGAATCATCAGCGGCCGCAGGGGATCGATCAGCTTTTCCGGGTAAAGCGTATTGACCGTGCTGTCTACGCCGGTCATAAAAATGTCCACGGAATAGAGGCCGGCGGAGCGCTCGGTTTGAACTTTCGCGATGTATTGGCTCGCGCGCCCGGCAATGAATTCGACTTGAATCCCAAACCGGGAGGTAAATTTCGGAATGACCTCGTTGCGCATCACAGGGTCCGGTGAGCCTGCGACGGCAACTCGCCCCTCCTTTTTCGCCGCCGTCAGCATTTCGTTCCAGTCCTTTTCCCATCCCTTTTGCTGAGCAAACGCAGTCGGCGCCAGGAGCAAGAGAAGAAACATTGCTCTAAACATAAGGCCTCCTCTTATGGCCCGTTCTACCACCGGCTGATAGTTGGGCCGAATCCGCGACGGCCATTGTTCCAAGTTAAAGCGAACGCGATTGCTCCGTTCAGGAAAAACTCCGGCTCGCATCCTCTATAGCATCGGAGACATTTACGTGCGAGGCATGGGCGCGCGCGACCAGCCACTCGGGAATCGACAACACCTGCATCGCGAAGCGGCATTCTAGATCGGAATGCTGGTTATCGGTTCAATCCAAATCCAAAACTGGTTAGGTGAAGCATGCGCGGTTGATTTCGCTGCGCAAAGTGATTGCTAATGCCTGGAACTTCTGTCCATTCGCAGAGAAAACGCGATCAGTCGAGTCTCGACTTTTTCCAGCTAGTCAATCACGTCTCTTAGTGGTCCCCACGGTTTTGGATTCTTCGCTTCAGTTGTTCTGCCATCCGTAGCCCGATCAGCGCGACGCGGTCCTTTCGCTTGACAAGGGATTCTCATTCATACGATAAGCGGCTGTCAGGATTGGTTGAGCGACTCGTGTCGGCAAACCTTTCAGGCGAATTCGCAAACGAAGGCTTGGAGTCCAACTGAGAAGAAACCATGTTTTTAAATCAAATACCTACAATTGGTAGCGTGGCAGATATCACCAACAGAAAATTGACGGTTCATGGATGAGTAATCTAGGCGGCCGAATATGAACATCCAATTGAGCGTTGGTATGGCTCCGAACCCGCGTACCTGGCCGCTCTTTGACGGCGCTGTGAAGCCGGATGGCATCGACCTTATCATGTCTCCGGTTCATGCTTCCGAGCTGTTTTGGCGTCAGCTGCGCTTCGCTGACTTCGACCTGTCGGACATGTCGTTCTCGTCATTGCTTATCGCCATCGCCCATGGCGACAAACGTTGGATCGGCTTGCCGATCTTTACCACTCGCCGCTTATTCCATACTCGAATCTTGGTGCGGCGGGATGCAGGCATTGATGCTCCGGCCGATCTCAAAGGCAAGCGCGTCGGTGTGCCGGAATATCAGCAGACGGCGGCGTTATGGACGCGCGGTGTGTTACAGCATGAGTTCGGTGTCGAGCCCAAGGACATGGAATTTTGGATGGAGCGAAATCCGGAGCACAGCCACGGTGGCGCGACTGAATTCAAGGCGCCGCCAGGCGTAACGATTCATCAGATTCCGATCGGCAAAGACATTGGCTCGATGATGCTCTCGGGTGAGCTTCAGGCCACGCTGCTTTATATCGTGAACCAAAATCTTGTCGACCGCAGCAGCGCTGATCTGTGGAATCACCCGGAGATCAGATTTTTATTCCCTGACCCAAGAGCCGAAGGCATAAGGTATTATAACAAGACAGGACTCTATCCGATCAACCACTGCGTGGCGATCAAACGGGAAATCGCCGAGCGGCATCCTTGGGCGATTCTTAATCTGTATAAAGCCTTCGAGCGCGCCAATGCTATTGCCAATGAGCAAAGGATGGAACATATCGATTACTACATCGAGACGGGTCGCCTCGCGCAGGAAGCAAGGAAGGCGCTCATGGCTCCGCTGCTCGAATATGGTATTAAAGCCAACTGGCGGGTATTGGAAACAGCGGCGCAGTATTCTGTTGAACAGGGTCTAACCCCCCGGCTGCTCAAGCTAGAAGAGGTCTTTGCGCCAAGTACGATGGAACAGTAACGATGAGATCACTGGTGAGATCAGCCGTTAAGGCATCGGTATCATGATTTTGATTACAGGTGGTCTTGGATTTATCGGCCTCCACACCGCCGGGCGATTCCTCGATGTTGGCGAACAGGTCGTGCTCACCCAATATCGGGTGAGGCGCGAGCCTGATTTCATCAAAGCCGCCATCGGCAAACACGCTTTCATTGAGACGTTGGATGTCACCTCGGCCCACGACGTGATCGAAATCGTGCGCAGGCACAAGGTCACCGGCATCGTTCACCTTGCTGTTCCCGGCCTGGGCGCTTTGTCGGCGGCAGAAGATTACCGCGTTAACGTCATAGGATTTTTGAATATCCTCGAGGCCGCTCGGTTGTATGACGTGAGGCGCGTGAGCTTAGCGAGTTCCGTGGCCGTTTACGCGAGCCTTGCCGAGGGGCCTTTCCGCGAGGGCGCGCTCGTGCCGGTGCAGTCGGGCAATCCGACGGAGACGTTCAAGAAAGCGCTAGAGATCCTTGGGATGCACTTCGCCTCTCGGACAGGTCTCGAGGTCGTGGCACTGCGCATCGGAACCCCGTTCGGCCCGCTCTATCATAGCCTGGCTGCGCCGACGAGTCGCATCTTGCATGCCGTTGCCAAAGGTGTGGCTGCGGATTTTACCGGAGCGCGTGGCGGCGCGCCGCATCAAGCGGATGATACCGGCGCTTTCTACGTGAAGGACTGCGCCGCGGCGATCCAGCTTGTCCAAATGGCCGACAAATTATCCCATCGAATATATAACATCAGCGGCGAGAGTCCGATCACCTACGGTGAATTTGTCGACGTGGTGAAAAAGGTCGTGCCCAACGCAGAGATCAACTTGCCGCCGGGGCGTGGCCCGCGATATCGACCGAACGCTTATTTGGACATAACCCGGCTCAAGCAAGAAGTCGGCTACCTACCGCAGTACACCGTCGAACGTGCGGTGGGAGAGTACATCGACTGGTTGCGACAGCATCCAGAATAGTCAGCGAATGCCGTGATGCTGCTGGCGTCCCGTTCGGTAAATGAAAATTGGCACGGCATGTTTTGACAGTTTCGGTTGAATTTGTCTTACGCAAGTGAAAAATAAGATGACTCGCGCAAGACGCAACGCAAGCCGGGTTCGGAGAAATAAGTAAGGCCTCTCTTCGCGCCTCGGCGTCTTGGCGGGAGAAATTTCTTAAAATGGTTCTGTCGAACCTGTAGAATGGAACAATCCATTAAAGGAGTCGCCAATGCTTACCCGTGAAGAAAATGAACGACTAACACACGTTGGACGTGGGACTCCCATGGGAGAGCTGGTGCGAAGATTCTGGTTGCCATTCTTGCTGGAATCAGATCTCCATGAACCGGACGGCGCGCCTCTGCGGGTCACGTTGTTGGGCGAAAGGCTCCTGGCGTTTCGCGACACCAGCGGCCGTGTCGGTCTCATCGACCGCGCCTGCGCCCATCGCTGCGCTGACCTTTTTTTCGGCCGCAACGAGGAGAACGGCCTGCGCTGCACGTATCATGGCTGGAAGTATGACGTAGCTGGGAAGTGCGTAGACATGCCCACCGAAGATGAGAAGAGCTCTTTCAAGCAAAATATCAAGCTCACCGCTTATCCGGTGCGCGAGCGCGCGGGTGTGTTGTGGACCTACATGGGACCGAAAGAACAAATTCCGGAACTGCCGGAATTTGAATGGGCCCGGGTTCCTGACGGGCACCGATTTACTTCTTGGAATTTCCAGAAAACCAATTTCGTTCAGGCAATCGATGGCGGCATCGACACCATCCATTCGGTATTTCTCCATAGCACGTTGGACTCGCACCGTAGGCTCGACGAATGGCAGGAGCAGGGAAAGCGCGATGGAAATCCCCGCCTGGTGCACCGTGTGCGCAGCAATCCGCCTCAGCTGGTTGCGAAGGATACCGACTATGGCGTCCTGATCGGCGGCAAATACAAAGGCCGTGAAGGCAAGGACTACTGGCGCTACAACAATTTTCTCATGCCGTTCTACACCATGCCGCCCGGCGGCGGCAGCGGTATAAGCAAAAAAATCGCCCACGCCTTTGTGCCCATCGACGACGAAAATTGCATGCGTTGGGTCTTCACCTGGAACTTCGACGAACCTTTGAGCGCGAGAGAAATCGCCGAGATGAGAGCCGGGTCCAGCGTCCACGTCGAATTTATCCCCGGCACCCATTATCCGACGCGAAACATCGCCAACGATTATCTGATCGACCGTGAGCTGCAGAAAACTCTTACCTTCACTGGCATCAAGGGGATCGGCGAACAAGATTTCTCGGTTCAGGAAGGCATGGGTGCGATCGTGGACCGGACCCGGGAGCATTTGGGCAGCAGCGATATCGGCATCGCCGCCATGCGACGGCGGCTACTTAAGGCCGCGGCCGATCTTCAGGAAGGCGCTCCGCCGCACGCGGCGCTGCATGGGGAGGCGTATCACATACGGTCGGTAGAATTGATGCTGGGGGCGGATGCGCAGTGGGACGACAATGAGAACTTAAAAGCCGCGATGGCGGCCCGATGGTAGCTCAATGGAACGATTGCATTCGGTTCTGGGTATTGTCTCTGGAAGAATGGGGATCAGAATTCAGCAAACCCGAACCGTGCCTCAGATCATGGTGAAGTCTCTCGCGGCGCTGGAGCGCGCGAGATTTTTTCCAGCTCGTCAACAACGTCGGCCTAATATTGCCCTCTAAAACTTGCCCGGGATCGAGGGCGTCACCTGCGTTAATATGAGGAAGAGCTGCTGCAAGAAACTTCGCACGACTGGCGCGTTGCCCCCGTTCTTGAAAGTATTCCTCAGTTAGAAGCGCCGCCATTTTTTCAGCCAACGCCGGGGATATAACTGCCACCGCTCACCGCCGTTGCCACCCGAAATACGCGAGCGTTGTTTTTTTCGAGCAACACGGTGACCACGGGTGCCGCGGCGCTGAATAACTCAGAAAACTTGGACGAATTGACGAGTATCAAGTGGTCCTCCGACGCCTGCTGATGTTGTCTGTTGGCAGAGAAACGCCCCCGGGGCCATGTATCAATCGGTCGCAGGCGATCGGCAAGAGCTCATATTTTTAGACGACGGTTTAATTTCTACAGGAGGCACATCGACTCAGCATGGCGCAAAAATTTTACGTGGTATGGTCAGGACGGCAGACCGGTGTATTCACGGATTGGACGACCACCCAGCGGGCCGTGGACAAGTATGCCGGGGTGCGCTTAAAATCCTTCCCCACCCGTGCCTTACGAGCCTCGGCATGAAAAGGAATCATGATTCTCCCGATGGCAGAGAAACTTTTAAAAACTTAGAGGCATAGCATCGTCCGACCCCGAGAGGGTGACAGGGTCAGAGAGGGTGACAGGGTCAGGCCTGAGTTAGGACTTATTTGTCGATCAACGCAGCAATGTTCTTTTCTGTCTTGGCATCTCGAGCTGCTTGATAATTTGCGCAGAGCCGACTCACCATGGATGCATCACGATGGAGCCGACGAGCGATCTCAATTGCCTTCATAGCGCACCAGTCGCGCGCCAGGTACGCAAGTTGCGCCCGCGGCTTAGCCCACGCTCGCTTCCGTCCCGTCGCCGTGAGATCGAGGACTCCGCAACCGTGAACCTGCGCGACAGCGGGCAGTAATTTTTCAAATCTCAGCTTACGTCCGCCTGGTCTGATCTCGCCCTTTGGTGCTCGCTCGGCAATCTGCCCAATGAATTTCTCATCGCCGAGAAATCTCTGATCGACCACTTGGTAGTAACGATCGTCGTGACCCAGGCCCCGCCCGTTGTCGATAAATTTTCGATAGGCCTTATACGCTTGGCTTGCCGAGTTTCCCAATTGATTCGAAACCAGTGTGGTGTCTATAACGACCGCCCCCTTCCTTCCTAAATATGCACCATGACTGCTCCAGCGATACGTGGCTATTGCTTCAGGATGTTTCAGGCGAGCGGGATTCAGGTGAATGTAGCGGACCAGCTCCAGAAGGTAAGCATTCCGGTCACAAAGAATCGCTTTGTACCGGCCCTGGAAGAGATGGCCGACGGTCCCGTAACGGCGGTTATAGTACTGCGTGTATGTAAATTGAATTCCTTGGAGGATTTTCGATAGCGGCGTCTTGCCGGTTTCGAGCAAGAAATGGACGTGGTTGGACATCAGGACGTAGGCGTAAATTCTAAATTGATAGCGTTGCCGGTAGTGTTCGACTCGCTCCAGGTAATACAACCGGTCCTGGTCGTCGCGAAAGATCTTCTGGCGCTGATTGCCACGGACAATGACGTGATAGAATGCGCCTTCGAATTCCACCCGCGGTTTCCTAGCCACGCGGGCAACCATATCCGAAGGTTAGCCAATAAGTCAATACTCAGGTCTGACCCCAAATCGGGTTGACCCCAAATCGGTGCTCCTGACCCCAAATCTGTGTTGACGAGGGAGTGACAGGTCAGAGTGACCCCAAACTCTGACTCACCCCAAACTCGAACGCGATCTGCGCCCGCTCGCACGCCGTTATCTCGGAAAAGAAATGGGCCACCGCTATGTGGAGGAGACGCGAAACTTACCTACGCATGCCGACAACGTCATTATCCGCATGCGTCCGGAACGATGGCTGACCACCGACTACTCTAAGGAAGACGGCGCTTGAGCGAGGCGCGGAGGTTTCTGGAGCAGTTCCAACTCTGAATTCAGTTCAAAACGTTCAAGTCATTCAAAACGTTTGAAGTTAAACGGAGTTTAGGAATCTACAGGCTAACCACGAAGCAAAGGAAGCACACGAAGGATTCGGAAATGATGCTTTTAATTTTCTTAACCTCGTGCTTTTCGCGATCTTCGTGGTGAATTACTCATCCAGTTCCGGATAGTAGCGAAAAATGCCTTCCTGATTGAAAGGTATCCGCCGATCGGACGTGAGATAGGCAGCGAGGCGAGGGCGGGTGGATACGCGATCGTGCAGTGCGACCAGGCGTTGGTACTTGGGTTCGAGTCCCGCCATCGCGCGCGGGAAGGCGTAGCGCAGTCCGGCAATCATCTGAAACATCGAGAGATCCACGTAGGAAAATTTTTTGCCTAAAAGATATTCCGTTCCTGTGGGATTACGCTTCAGTATTCGCTCAAAGCACCCGAGGTACTTCGGCATGCGCTCGGCTGTGAAATCGGCGGCGCGTCGTTTGGCTTCGGCTTTCTGCTCTTCGTAATAAAGGCCGCCTCCTATCGGATGGTGTGTATCGTGGACCTCGGAAACCCAGTCGGCGATAGTCAGTTGCAGCTGATGAGCCCAGAGGCGGCTCGGTTCGGTTTTCGGAACGAGACTCAGTCGTGGGCTTAAATAGAGCAAGATATTGGCCGTTTGCGCGATCACCAGCTCGCCGGCCTTGAGAAATGGCGGCGCAAACGGTGGGCGTGCAATCGATCGGTTTTCCATGAAGCGCATCATTGCGGCCATGCCGCGTTTCGCCCCACGCGCGACGTCAACATAGTCCGCACCGGCGTCCTCTAGCGCGAGACGAACAAACTCGCCGCGGCCTTGAATGGACGGCCAATAGTAAAGCTCGTAGCGCATTTAGGGGCTCCTCAGAGTTACCGGTATAGGCAATTTTGGAAGGGCACGGCACGCCGTGCCCCTACGTAGCGGCCAAATGCGATTGTTTGCCCGACTCATTTCAGGATCTTCCGGGCAAACTCGCCGGCGGGTTCGCGCCATTCTGTGATGATGTCTTCACCGTAGAACCTGACTTTCTCGAACTCTTCGGGGGACGTCACATCTTTTGCGGCAGGCGTGTGAAACTTCGCCAGCCATTTGGTATCGACGTCGAATCGGCGACTGCCTTGGGTGAGCGCCCGTCCGTAAAGGTCCTGGCCCTCCTTGCCGAGGAGCCAGTTGATATAGACCTTCGTCGCGTTTGGATGCGGCGTGTTTTTCATCACCGCGACTGTGCCGAAGCCGTTACTGCCGCCCATACCTTCCTTGATGGAGCTCAATACTTTGATAGGCAGGCCGCCCTTGATGTAGGGGTCGACGAAGCGTTGCGCCAGTCCCAGCGCGACCGCGAGAGTGCCCTTGGCCAATCCCACCGCGAGCTGCTGGCCGTCGCGGTGGATGAATAAATTCTGATCGGCGAGTCGCTGCAAGAATTCTTTTCCTTTTGCTCTCATCAAATAGCCCCAGAGTCCCTGGCCCGCGCTCGGAATGCGCGGCTCGAACATACCGATTTTACCTTTCCACTTTGGACTCAAAAGATCATCGTACGAATTAATTTCACCCGGTTTGACCAAATCGGAATTGTAAAAAGGAGGCACCGAGAAGTCGGCGGAGAATGAATAGATGAAGCGATTGGTCTTAACGTCCTCCCACATATGGCCTCCCCACCACTGGCGCGGATCCTTAACCTCCGGAAGAATCATGGAGTCACTGAACGGCGCAAGCATGTTCTCGTTCCTGAGCGGCTCCAAAGTCCCCGAGCCGCCGTGAAGAACGTCGAAGTAGCGGACTCCGGCTTTAAACTCGGCCATTGCTTTGCCGGCATTCTGCGGGCCGGGCGCCGAGATAAGTTCCAATTCAAGACCAAATCTGTTCTCGAAGGTATCTTTATACTGTTTTCTCAGCACCGCGGTGGGCGGGCCACCGGCGACGACTTTGCTTTCCTTCTTTGCGGCTTCGACGATCCTTTTCCAATCCTCTGGTGCTTCTGCCGCTAATGAGTTGCTGGCAAACAACAACGCAATGACGATCAGCAAGCCCGGCGCTTGAGTTCTGGCAAATATTCCTCTTCTGAACATTAGATGCTTCTCCTCAATATTCCAGCCATTCACGCCGATGGTTTTATCTCGACTAGACGGAGGACAGCAAGTCTGACCCGCCAAAGGTTAATTTAGAACACCAAACGTATTCCACAAGGCTCGGAAAACGACATGGATCGAGTCAAAGCACCTAAACTCAGTCCCGCAGCGGGGCAAAGATCGACTGGAACTAGGATCCCTTGCGTTAGTTTGCAACGGTTGGCATGGGACCACGCGAGTGATAGACGTATTGGCAGGTCGAGGGCGGGGCAAAGAGAACGCCTGATGGAAACGTGCTTTGTTAGACCGGAATTTACGAATAGCGAGTTTCGATCGCTCCTTGATCCGCCATTGTCGCTAGTGCCGCAAGACCTCACGTACTGCAAGCATTTCGGCTTTGCAGAGCCGCCTTTCAGCGGCACCTCTGATCCGCAATTTTTCTACAGTAACGCGTCCAATGAGAAAATACTTAGTGCTCTAGCGCGCGAAATCGCGGGAAAGGGCGCGTTTGTCGCCGTTACCGGCGAGGCGGGAACCGGCAAAACAACGCTGCTGAGGCGATTGATCGGTAACTCGGCAGACAAGATCGATTACATCTTCATTGGCGTTAATGCTCGCCTGAGCTTCATCGGGCTACTCCGCGAGATCCTAGAGGAAACGGGTGTTTCCAGCATTTCAACGGACCGAGAATCCTTGCTCAAGCAGCTCGATGGCTATCTACAGGAACGGCGCGGCAAAGACCGCGGTGTCGCATTGGTTTTCGACGAGGCCCAGCCCATCAGCGAGGAAGTGTTGGAGGAAGTGTTGAAGGAGCTTCCGCTCCTATGCAGCTCTGAGGGCAAAGGGTTGATGTCGATTGTGTTGGCAGGTCAGCCGGGCCTTCAAGGCCGGCTCGCCCAGCTCAAATCACTCAAAGAGCGCATGACTCTGACGAAACGGTTGACCCCTCTTAGAAAGAATGACGTCGCTCCCTATATTGCATTTAGACTCAATAAGGTCGGATATCAGGGCGAAGAGCTGTTCGAGCAGCGGGCCATTGAGAGGATCATCGATTCGTCCGGCGGGGTTCCGCGGCTGATCAACGCGGTTTGCGATAGCGCTTTGCTGCGCGCCTATCGAGCATGCGAATACAAGGTCACTGCCAAGATGATTGATCAGGCCGCCTATGAATTGCGCTTGAGCGGGTATTTGCCGAGTATGGATCAGCGGACTGGGGCGGAAAGGATTCAATTGCGGAATCTTGAAAGAGCGTTTTTAGCCCCGCAAGTAAAAGCCGAGAGTAGAGTCAGTGATTCTGAGAAGGAAGAAGATGAAAGCCGGCCAATACAACCGATCCATGAATTGAAAAAATCGGGCCAGCATCACTATCAGTTCTCTAACGTCAAACGCTTGAGGTTATCAATCGGCGCCTTGATGATCCTGGTTATGTCGGCGTGGAGTTTCATAATGTTTTACCCGCAACAACGAAACGGTACAGGATCGACCGTTACCCAGCGCGAGAAGATCAAAGCAGAACCAGTCCATACGCCCCCTGAAAAAACGCGCGTTGAAAATAAAGCCGTGACAAAGGAGCCATTCCAGTCTGCACCCGCTTCCATTCCAAGTCTTGCAGTTGCCGAGAAGAACGAGAAGCGGAATGATCTGGCCGGCGCGAAAAAGCCGGTTGAAGGTCCGAGCGTCGGCAAAGTTGAGAGCCCGGCATCGGAGCAAATCTACCGGGTCAGCGGATCTTCATTCCTCCGAAACATGCCTACAGCGGATGCGGAGATCATCGAGACTCTCCAGCCCGGGACGCGCATCGCGGTCACCAGCAGGTCGGGCGAATATTTTCGCGTGCGCTCGCTGAGTGAGGAAAAGATTTCGGGGTTTGTCCATAGAGAAGATGCGTTCTTCGAACGCATTCAATAGGCGCTTTGCGCACAGTTCACAAAAGAAATCGTTTCTCTGATTTTCAGCGCGGCTTTAATTTGTCTACAAAGCGGTCATTCTCCAGTCCCTTGAGCAGGCTGTTATCAAGAAGCGCTTTCACGTCGACTCTCTTATCCTGACTGTGTTGATGAGTTCAAGCGTGAAGGTTTAAGATGAGTCGGCTATTGCGGGTCGGGTTTCGGTGGGGCCGAGTCTAATAGTAGGTCGGTGCGACTGGTTGGCTGCTAGCGATAGCAAGAGTTTTGCACCGGCTTGCGGTGGTTGGCAGGAGACCAGACAAGTGATAGACCTGCTGGCGTGTGGGAGGGCGAAGGTAGTAGATTAGATATGCGTAACTATTACAACGGTTGGTAGTGCCAACGCGAGATAAAAGGGCCAGAGATTTCAAGCGGAAGGCCGTATGTACAGCAAATATTTCGGTTTTGAAGAGTTCCCTTTCAGCGTTAATCCCGATCCGCGTTTTTTTTATAGCAATGCAGCTTATCAGGATGTGCTCGCAGGTTTGCAGCATGGAATCGAGGCCCGGAACGGGTTTACTGTAATTACTGGCGAGGCGGGAACCGGTAAGACGACACTGCTACATCGATTGGTTTCTAGTTCGGTAGACACTATTGGATACGCCCTCATTATTAACCCGCGCTTGAGCTTCATCCCGCTCCTGCGCACTATTCTACAGAATCTTGGGCTGCCCAGTTCCTCAACAGACAGAGAGACTTTGTTGGAGCAACTCAATAGTCACTTACGTGAACAATTCACGAAGGGGCGTACCGTCGCATTGCTTTTTGATGAGGCCCAAAGCTTAAGCGACGAAGTCTTAGAAGAGCTCCGGTTGCTTTGCAATCAAGAGATTGACGGCGCAACGCTGACTTCGATTGTCCTGATGGGTCAGCCCGAACTTGAACATCGCCTTGACCATTCGAGACTCCATCAGATCAAACAACGCATTACTTCAAGGCGGCGCCTGACGCCCCTTCAGGACCCTGACGTCCGTCACTACGTAGCATCGCGACTCGAGCATGTCGGATATGAGGGCGATGAGCTGTTTGAGCCGGCCGCCATCGAGCGGATAATCAGTTGGTCAAGCGGAATTCCACGGCTCATCAATACTATTTGTGATAACGCTTTGCTGCTTGCATACCAGGCATCCGAACGTAGGGTCACGGCCGGTATGATCGATGAGGTTGCGCATCATTTGAGTTTGGTTGAGCGTCCCGCACGTGGGCACCAAAAAAACATTGATGAGGTTGCCAATCGATTGCGCTTGGTTGAGCACTCCCAACGTGCGAGGCAAAAAAAGATTGATGAGGCTGGCGATCAACTGCGCTTCGTTGGCCGATCCCCAATTGCAGAAAAGATTGATGCGGTTGCTAACCAACCGCGCTTCGTCGACTGGCCGCCAGTTGAGGACCAAAGAGAGAGTGATGAAGTTGCCAATCGATTGCGCTTGGTTGAGCTTTGCCAACGCGCGAGCCAAGAAGAGATTGACGAGGCTGGCGATCAACTGCGCTTCGTTGGCCGATCCCCAATTGCAGAAAAGATTGATGCGGTTGCTAACCAACCGCGCTTCGACGACCAGCCGCCAGTTGAGGACCAAAGAGAGAGTGATGAAGTTGTCAATCAATTGCACTTAGACCACCGGCCCCCGATTGAGGACCCAGAAAAGATTGATGAGGTTGCTAACCAACCGCGTTTCGACGACCGGCCGCCAGTTGAGAACCAAAGAAAGATTGATGAGGCTGTCGATCAATTGCGCTTCGTCGGGCATTCCCCAGTTGCGGACCACGAAAGGGTTGACGAGGTTGTCAATCAGCCGCGCCTTGTCGACGACCGGTCCTCAGATAAAACTGTGCCGGCAATCGAACAACCGCAGAAGTTAGACATAGCTTTTCCACCTAAGTCTGTAGAGGCGGGCAGTATAGTCGACGACAACGCTAGAGAAGTTAGTGACCAATTAATTCCTCCGATCTATCAGGCGAAGACCGTAGGTTGGCGCAATTATCAATTTAGTAAAGTCAATCGACTGAGGATTTCGATCGGGGCGTTGATGATCCTGGTTGTGGTGGCGGGAGGTTTAGCGGTGTTTTATCCTCGGCAGCGTGAAGCGGCTGTACCGGGTAACCGCTACGTCGAAAATCTTTCGCGTGGGGCAAACAAGACGGCTGTGCCGGCCGTGCCAGTCGAGGATGTTAAAAATAACATTGATGTTAGCAACAAAAAGATGGTGGAAGAGCCACCACAGCCGGTGTTGGCCACTCCGCCACCTTCATCCCGTGTTCTAGAAAAGAGAGATCAGAATCGAGAGACTCCAAAAAAACAAAACATTGTCGAAGCTGGGAATAGTGGCAAAACAACTGATCCGGCGTCACAGGAGATTTATCGGGTCAGCGGAGCTTCATTTCTCAGGAAGAGGCCCGCAGCGGATGCCGAGATTATTGATACTCTAAAGCCCGGGATTCGCATCGTGGTCACAAATAGGTCGGGGGAATATCTTCGCGTGCGCTCGTTAGCTGATGAGAAGGTTTCCGGTTTTGTTCATAAAGAAGATGCTTTCTTCGAACGTATCCGGTAGTAAGTCTTGCGTCCATATTCAATAATTGCGTCTTTCCCCCGGCCTTTCACCGGGGCTTTAATCTCTCTACAAACCCGTCATTCTCCAGTCCCTTGAGCAGGCTGTTATCGAAAAGCGCTTTTACATCGACTTTCGGCAGCGGCGGCCCCTGAATCTGCATCGCTTCGACCGTGGCGCGCGCCGAGACCTCGTCGATATAAGGGATGCGCGGTAAATCAGGTACGAGGTCATCGTAAAATTTACTGAGCACCTCCGGGTCACGATGACGGGTGTATTTCGCGATCACTTTCATCGTCACGTCGCGTTGAGATTTCACGTAAGCGAGCGCCTCGACGTAGGCGCGCAGGAAGGCGTCGACGACATCGCGTCGCTCGCGCAAATATTTTTTTGGCGTCGCCGTCACAGTGATCAGTTGGCGGATACCCAGATCGCGAATGATCGAAAACTTTCTCAGCCCCTGCTTTTCCGCCGCATAGGTATTCGGCGCGGTTAGAATAGTTGCCGCGGCCTGTTTTCTGAGCACGGCCATCGCTCGTTCCGGTTGACCCGCCGTGCCGAACTGCACGAAGGTGACGTCCTCCTTTTTCAAGCCGACTTGTTCCAGCGCTTTGAGCATGTAGCCGTAGGTCGGACTGGTAGGATCGAGCGCGATTCTCTTGCCTCGCAGATCTTCCAAGCGGTTGATGCTGGCGTCGGTCATCAGCACGTAATGGCCGACGAAATTATATTGAGTCGCGACGAAGATGCCGTCGCCGCCGCCTGAGACGAGCCGGATCAAACCTTCCGCGCCCCCTTGATAAAGTTGGATTTCGCCGGCCGTCAGCGCCGACATCATCACTCGGTTCCCCTGAATGTAGGCCATCTTTACGTCGAGGCCGTATTTCGTGAAAAAACCTTGATCGAAACCGACCCAGAGGGGCGCGAAGCTGCCGCTGATGGCTGAATAGCCGACGTTCACGGTGGTGAGTTTTTTGTCTTGCGCGGCGAGAGGAGAAAAAAGGCTCATGACAGAAAGAAAGACCAGCAGCGGGCGAAAAATTTTCATCTTTTCCCAATCCCGTTAGGATGAATTCTTGAAGCCACTAAGGGCGAGCAGCCGTGATCGCGTCTGGTCTTACCGTACCGGGATTGGAGATTGCAATAGCCCGAGGTTATAACGCGGACGAATTCCTGGCGAAGCTCCGGTCTTGTTCAAGCCGCAACGACTGTGTTACGAGGACCTACACGGTGTGTCCATGCGTCGCACAGCCATTCAAATTTTGCTTAGCATTATCTTCGTTTGCTTTTCTGCGTCGTGGTCGAGCCTTCTGTCTCAGGAGCGACCGCGGCTCAGGGTCAGCACGCTATTCATCGGCTCTTCTTTGTTGCCCTTTTGGATTGCCCAAGACCAGGGTCATTTCAATCGCGCGGGCGTGGATGTCGAGCTTATCTCGATGCAGTCCAACCTCTCCACCAGCGCGCTTCTCGCCGGTGAAGTCGATGTGATCTTTGGCACCCCGCAAGTGCCGCTTACCGTGATGAGCGCCAAGAGTGCGCCGAATTTTGTTGCCATTGCCGCCTGGGCGAGTGCGAGCGAACACTGGTTAGTCGTTAATCCGGCGATCAAATCGGTTAAAGACTTGGACGGAAAAGTGCTGGCAACGAGCCGCCCGAAATCTGCCGATCATGGCTACGCTCTCATCATTCTCGAACGAAACGGCATCGACAGTCGGCGGGTAACCTTCTTGTCTACGGGTGGACAGGCGGGACGGGTAGCCGCGATCGAATCGGGCCGAGTGATGGGCTCGGTAGTGAATCGCTATTATGCTCTCATGTTACAAAGAAAAGGGTTCCGGTCCATCGAAAGGTTGGAGCGCTCGGACTATCCATTTCCGCCGTCGATTTTTGTCGTCGCGCGAGAAAGTTTACAAACCAAGCGACCCGCTTTGAGAGGTTTCTTCACCGCATTAATCGAGGCCACGAAGAGGCAGAAGAGCGACAAGGAACTGGCATTAAGGCTCATTCGCAAAAACTTGCGTCTCGATAACCCAGAGATCGTCGAGACGGCATACGAAGACGGGCTGACGGTATCTTACCCCTATTTCACCGACCGGCAGTTTCAAGTGAGTTTGGATCTCTTGAGCAAGAGCTTGGGACAGCCGGTAGAGCTTTCTTACCAGAGGGTTGTGGACCACAGTCTGGTCGAAGAGATTGCGCGAGCCGGCGGGCTGTAAGAGGACATCATTGATGTTCTCTCTGGAGATGGCTTAAATCCCAGCCTTGAACCGAAGTAAAATCTCATCATGCCGGCGAACGCCGGCATCCAGGTTCGTTCGGTCAAGTTCAGAAACGCCTGGATTCCGGCTCTCGCCGGAATGACCGCGAATAAGACGCGACTTCTAGTCAACGAATTTGGAACCCATCGGGTTGGAGCAGAGGATTGTTTAGGTTAGCTTATTGAGGAAGGAACGATGAATACTTTATCCCTTACCATCGGCTTGAGCGCTTCGCCTTACACGCAAGCCTTGTTTGACGCAACCGTGAGGCCCAATGGCATCGAGTTGCAGCTCCAAACGCGCTTCGGCGATGGCTTAGACAACGTCGGCGCGCGCCACCGTGAAATCATCGCAGGAAAAATAGACGGCGGAGAGCTGTCGATTTCGTCTTACATCCTAGCGCGGCTGAGAGGCGTGCCGCTCATCGCACTGCCGGTTTTTTTGTCGCGCCGTTTTCGCCTGCGCTGCATGTACTGACGAACCCGTGAGCATGCGGTGGAATTGGTCGAGCAGGGCGAGATCGATGCCGCGCTGGAACCTTATGCGCTCCATGCCAACCCCAACATGCGCTATCTGATGAGCGATTATCGCCGTGCCGAAGAAGAATTTTTTCATCGTACCGGCGCCTATACGACCAACCATCTCTTTGCCCTCCGCGAGGCAATTGCCAAAGAGCATCCTTCGGCCGTGCAGAATCTTTTCGCGGCACTGAAAGAGGCGAACTCAATGGCGGACAGGTATCGCGATGAAAAACAGCGGCGCGAGGCGGCGTGGGAAAGGGAAGTTATGGGAGAGGAATTTCGCTATAGCTTGCGAGAAGGCTGTGCCCGCCGATCGCTCGAAGTTCTGATAGAATACCAAGTCCAGCAGGGCATTCTCGATAAAAAACCTATGATCGAAGATCTGTTTGTTCCTCAAACGCTCACCTCCTAGCACTACGCGCTCGGCGAGCATGATTTCTGTCATTAGCGTCGATGCTTGCCGGAAAACTGCCCTTGTTATAAGAGTGGCGTCGCTCGTGGGTAGAGCTATGGTGATTCACGCGCTTTGGATTCTGATCGCGGTCGTCTTGATTCCGAATGCAACGATCCACGCCCAGTCACCGGGCAAAAAGCTCCGGATGGGCATTCAGTCCACCAACATCGGCTTTCTGCCGTTTCACGCCGCCTTCCACAGGGGATTCTATCGCGAACAGGGAATTGAATTGGAAACGATTTTCATGTCGACACAAGCGGTGAATGCGGCCTTCATCCGCGGCGACATCGACTACAGCGCCGCGGTGAACGGTATCATTCAGGGCATCGTGCGCGGCGCGCCGGCCAAAATTCTCGCGTGCGCCGTCGACCGGCCGCTGCAGTCTTTCATCGTCAGAAAAGGTATTCGAACGCCGCGTGATCTCAAGGGGAAGAAAGTCGCGGGCAGCACAGCGGGCGGGACGGCAACGTTGATGGCCGACGCCGCGCTCAAACACTTCGGCCTCGACCCGGGACGCGACGTTAGTGTGGTTCCGCTTAGAGGCAACCGGCTGACGGCTTTGGAGAGCGGAGCGGTGGACGCGGCGCTCCTCGGCGTGCCGGAAAATATCATCGCCATGGAGAAAGGCTACGGCGAACTGCTTTTCTTGGGCGACGTTGTCAATTTTCCTCAGAACGGTTTCGGCGCTTTGGTGAAAAAGATTCAAGACAACCCGGACGAAGTCTACGCCATGGTGCGCGCCACGCTTCGTGGTTTCATTTTCAGTGTCGATCCGCGGAATCGCGAAGAGGTCATCAACATCATCATGAAGCAGTGGCAACTGCACGACCGACGGCTCGCGGGCGAGATGTTGAAGCAATTTGGCCGCGGCATCATTCGCGATATGTCGGTCAAAACCGAAGGCATGCAGCTGATGATCGACATGGTGCGTGAAGATTCCAAAGTCGCTCAGCCGTTCACGGTTTCTCAGGTTGTCGACTACAGCTTTCTCGAAAAAGCCCGCCGCGAGCTCAACGTGCCGCGGGTGCAATGAGGGACCGGTTAATATCGGCGAAGCATACCACGCGATATGCATTGAAAAATGGCTTTCACCACGAAATTGCAATCAAGTTTCACCACGAAAGGGCCCCCACCTCTTTCCTCCCCCGCGCGACGCGGGGGAGACTTTCTATGAAACTTGTCAAGACCTTTTAAAAAAATCTTTCACGCCGCCTGACGCATCTTCTGACGAGCGATGTTGGCCAGGTGGTAATTTTCATCGTAAGGTTTATGGTCTCGCCACATCACAAAGATAATCTTGAGCCACTTGGCCCCCAGGGCACGCAACGCTTGGTGATGGCTATGGCCTTTATCCCTCTGTCCCCGGTAGTAGAGATTAGCCCACTCACTGTGGTTGAGCGAGACAAAGGAAAACCAGTACATCGTGTGGCGCAGATGCTTGTTACAGGCAAAACGAAAGTGTACGACACGACTCTTACCACTGGCTTTGGTCACCGGCACCGCTCCCGCCTCGGCTTGAAGATGACCAGAGGATTCCCAGCGACCCTGCGCATCGCCGAGCTCGGCCCAGATCGCCGCCACCAGGGTTCCGCTTTTTCCGCCCGGCAGCGTCTTGGCAAACTGAGCGGCCGGGCTAGAGGCGAAAAAACTTTCGACCTTGTGGTTATAGATCTTCACCGCTTTGATCGAAGCCCTAAGCTGCTCGATGAGGACCTCGACCAACTGGGCCTTGGCTCTGACCACATGCTCGGGCACCGCAAGTTGCGGTTGGTTAAGCTTCTCCCACAACTGCTCACAGCGCTGTTTACTGAGATGATGTTGCTTGGTGGCAAAGCGATTGAACTCTTTACGTTTAAGTGCACTGAGATGAGCCGGGGTCGGATACTGTTGGAGAAAATCCAGGGCGATCTCAGTCTCCAGGTCGTCAAAGACCTCCAGGGGCCGGGCATAATACTCTTTGAGCGTGGTGGTGAGCTGATTGAGAAACCGAGTTTTGTGGCGCACCACTCGGCGCTGATCCCGACTAAGCATTTTAAGCTCTTGAGCTTTCTCAGAGCTCGGTCGCAGCACTCTCAAGTGCGCCTGATCGGTTCTCACAAACTCTGCCAACACATAGGCATCAAACGCATCACTCTTCGAGCCGCTCATCCGATAGCGATCTCTCACTCGATCCACCGCCTTGGGATTGACCGGGTAAACCTCCACCCCGTGATCGAGCAGAAAGTCTACGATGCGTCCCGCCGGCTTCTCAATGGCCGCCCAAAGCTCAAATCCCTCGGCTCTTTTCTCGTCGAGCCAGCGCCCGATCTCTGCCAGCCCCTGCGGGCTCTCTTGCACTTCCATCTCTCTTACCTTCTTCCCCTCCTGATCGCCTACGTAGATCTGGTGCAAGCGGTCCCCCCAATCCACTCCCATGTAGTATCGTTTCACTCTCTGTTGCTCCTCCGTTATGTAATTCCAATCCCAATAGCTCTGAACGGAAAGTTAGCCTTATATCGGTCCTCCCGAAGGGGACTACTTTCTATTGAACCTTTTGCTCCGTTCTCTTACTGGCCGGGACAGTCTCTCCCTGATCCTCGAAAATGGGATCGGAGATCGGATGAAGGTGGTCCTCAACCAGCAAGCTCTTGAAATCGGTGTCACATAAACATGAACTCCTCTATGTCAATCTGCAACGACGCCAATACGCGATAAGCAATCGCTATCGTTTTGCGAAGGAAAGAAAAGCATAGGGGTGGAAAAGTTTTTCTCATGGCAGAAACTAAATCACCGCTGGACGTCCTGATCGTCGGCGGCGGCAACGCGGGACTGTGCGCCGCGATCACCGCGCGATGCGCCGGCGCGCGTGTGCTATTGCTCGAGAGCGCGACGAAGGATTTGCGCGGTGGCAACAGCCGGCATACGCGCAACATCCGCGCCATGCACAAGGCGGCCACGGCTTACCTCACCGGCCCCTACGGGGAGGAGGAATTTTGGGAGGACCTCCTGCAAGTCACCGGTGGCGAGACAAACGAGCATCTCGCCCGGCTGACGATTCGCGCTTCGGAGGAGCTGGGAGAGTGGATGCCGGCGAATGGCGTCCGTTGGCAGGGTTCGCTGCGCGGCACCCTTCACTTGGGGAGGACCAACCTGTTCATGCTGGGCGGTGGCAAGGCAATGGTAAACGCCTACTACAACGCCGCTTCCAGGCTCGGCATAGAGGTCGCTTACGAATCAGAGGTTCGCGAGCTCAAGATAGGTGACAAAGAGTTCCTCTCGGCGGTAGCGATTTGCAATGGGGCAGCTCGTGAGTTCAACGCGAAGGCCATCGTCGTTGCCTCGGGCGGATTCGAAGCGAACATTCCTTGGCTGAAGGAGTACTGGGGAGAAGCGGCCGACAACTTCATCATCCGCGGCACCAAGCATAATCAGGGCCAGATGTTAAAAGAACTGCTCCAGCACGGCGCGAAGCCGGTTGGGAATCCGCGTGGCTGTCACGCCGTGGCGCTCGACGCGCGGGCGCCGAAGTTTGACGGCGGCATTGTAACCCGGCTCGATAGCGTGCCGTTCGGCATCGTGGTCAACAAAGAAATCAAGCGGTTTTACGATGAGGGCGAAGATTTTTGGCCCAAGCGCTATGCCATCTGGGGCAAGCTCATCGCGGAGCAGCCGGATCAAATCGCCTATTCGATCGTCGACGCCAAGGCGCTGCCGCTTTTCATGCCCTCGGTGTTCCCTCCAGTCAAGGCTGGCTCGATCGCAGAGTTGGCCGCGGCTCTGGGTCTTGATCCGTCGGCGCTGGTGGCGGTCGTAGATAAATTTAACCGGGAGGTGCGACCAGGCGCATTCGACCCGGCAAGCCTGGACTCCTGTCGGACCGAGGGACTCCATCCACCGAAGAGCCACTGGGCACGGGCGATCGACACGCCACCTTACTATGGCTACCCTTTGCGCCCGGGCATTACGTTTACTTATCTGGGCGTCACCGTGGACGAGCAGGCGAGGGTCATCATGCAGGGAGACCGGCCGGCAAAAAACATTTTCGCAGCCGGTGAAGTGATGGCCGGCAACATCCTCGGAAAGGGATATTTGGGTGGGTTTGGGCTAACAATCGGTTCCGTCTTCGGCAGAATTGCCGGTCGGGAGGCAGCGCGCTATGCTATTTCCTGAATTGCTCAAAGAAGGCGAGCGACAGATGACGATCTGCAACGCTTGCCGTTATTGCGAGGGCTACTGCGCGGTTTTTCCCGCGCTGGAGCTGCGCCGGAATTTTACCAAAGCCGACCTGACTTATCTCGCCAACCTGTGCTTCGATTGCCGCGACTGTTACTACGCCTGCCAGTACGCGCCGCCGCATGAATTTGCGATGAACGTTCCTAAGCTCATGTCGCAACTGCGCGTGGAGACGTATAGGGAATTCAGCTCGCCGGCGATTTTCTCTGCTCTGTTCAGAAAAAATGGACTGGCGGTGAGCTTAATTACTTTCACCGCGCTGGCAATCGTAGTGCTGCTGGTGTTGGGGCTGAAAGGGCCGGGCATCTTATTCGGAATTCATCTCGGCGAGGGCGCCTTCTACCGCGTGGTTCCCTTTCTCGCAATGACGATACCGGCACTCGCGATGGCGCTCTATGGACTTACGGTTCTGCTCATGGGCGCGGTTCGCTTCTGGCGCGAGACGCAAGGTCATTTGTCGGAAATGATCAGCCTCAGCGACCTCTGGCGCGCCACAAAGGACGCCTTTGGTCTCACCTATATGAAAGGCGGCGGAGCCGGCTGCAGCTATCCTGATGCGAGTTTCACGTATTCGCGACGATGGTTTCACCATTTGGTCTTCTATGGTTTCCTGCTCGACTTCGCGTCGACCAGCGTCGCCGCATTTTACGATCACTTCCTCGGGTGGCAGGCTCCTTATCCACTTTTTAGCGTGCCCGTCGTGCTGGGAACCGTCGGCGGGATTGGCCTTGTCATCGGCACGAGCGGATTAATGGTTCTGAAATACCAGAGCGACCGCGACCCGGCTGAAGCGAGAATGTTGAGCATGGATGTGGCGTTTCTTGCACTCCTGTTCTTCACCAGCCTGACTGGATTGATATTGCTTGTGCTCCGCGACACGGCGGCAATGGGAACGCTTCTAGTGATTCACCTGGGCGTCGTCGCCGGTCTGTTCATCACAATGCCATACGGCAAATTCGCTCATGTGGTTTACCGCTATGCGGCGCTGGTGCGGTACGCAATCGAGCAGCGGCGCACTCATTCCGTCAATCCATAGTTGGGGAGACACGGAAAGTTTCAGGGAATAGGAAAATTGCAGACCGCCGACCAGAGATGAACTGTATGAAAGCGATCGTAGCCGTTTTGATTCTATATTTCCTCGGATTTGGCGTCGAGTTCACTTTCGCCCAGGCTTTTTACCAGGGCAAAACCATCAACGTCGTTCTCGGCGGACCGCCGGCGGGATCGGCGGATCTAAGAACACGCGCCGTCGTCAATTTTCTGAGCAAGCATATCCCGGGGAATCCCACCATCATTGTGCAATATATGCCAGCCGGCGGTGGACGGCAGGCGGCGAATCACGTCTATAAAGTCGCCAAGCCCGACGGGTTGACCGTCGGCAGTATGGGTGCTGCGCTGGTCGCCAACGCGGTGCTGGGCGAGCCGGGAGTGCAGTACGATATCGACAGGTTCATTTATTTGGGGACGCCCGACAGCGCGCAGCACTATCTATTCATCACGCACCGCGATGCCGGTCTGAGTAATTTGGAAAAACTGCGAGCGACGCCCGGCGTGCGCGTCGGCGGCCAATCGGTCGGACATCCGATTTACATCACCGGTCGGGTTTTCGCGTATTTCATGGGCATGAACGAACCCAAATTCGTCACCGGCTATACCGGTCCGCAACTCGACATTGCAATCACTCGGCGTGAAGTGGACGCGCGGGTGACCACTGGCGAAACCATGCTGGTTCGTTCGCGCGAGTGGCTGGAAAAGGGGCTCGTGGACATTCACGCCGGCATTGAAATTCCCAAAGGTAAAAAGAACCAGCGCTTCGCCGCGTTACCGGAACTACAGAGTTTCGCCAAATCGGATCGCGAGAAGAAACTCGTGGAAATGTTTCGTGCTTTCCGGCTCGCCGGCCAGAATTTCTTTTTGCCGCCGGGCACGCCGAAAGACCGCGCGCAGATCCTTCAGGATGCGCTGCGCAAGACGCTAAGCGATCCCGAGTTCGAGAAAGAATACGAAAAAATCACCGGCGACACGCCTTCGCCGCTGACGGCCGAAGCACTGGAGAAAGTTATTAGAGAGCTGCCCCGGGATCCCGTCGTGGTCGAGCTCTTCAACAAGCTAGCTGGTGCCGATCCTCTGCCAGTGCGCTGACACGGTCATAGTCGCTGCGGTACTCGCCGTTATGCCGCTGATAAATCCGCGGCTGATAGTTTTCCGAAAAGAATCCAAGCCGGCTTTCGTAACTTGCCGTGATCGACCTCAAACCGAATAGTCAGCCTATTTTATGAATCCGATTGGACCAACCCGTAAGAAGAATTACCCATCACCGTATGATTTTGTCTCACAACTAATGCGCTTAGATTCGCTGATCAGGCGGATTACATTTCGTTAAAGTTGAGCGAAACCATTTCAAGCCGTTGATTTCGCTTCACTGTTAATAAGGCTGCTAACAAGAGGGCACATATTTTGCTCCAATTACTAGTAAACGAGAGGAGGTGAATTATGAAAAACCGCACGTGTTTAATAAGCGTGCTCTTACTATTCTTCACACTTGGATTCGCCAACCTGGCGGCGGCCCAAGATTCCCCTCAAAAAAATGAGGGAAAGGCAACAATCCAAGGCCAGGCCGGAGACACCAACTTCGATTTGCGAGTTCAGGGCGGAGAAGAAAAACGCGGACGTTCGGAAGGCGATAGGGTCATGCCGGGGCCTCAAGGACCGGCGGGTCAGCCGGGACAGCCTGGACCGCAAGGACCAGCAGGGCCGTCTGGCGGAGCAGTGCTAGGTATGGATCCGACGATCGCAATGCTTGTCGGATTAGGCGTGCTCGCGGTGGTGATAGTCGCGATTGTTGCGGCTTCACGCAACCGAGAATAACGATAGACGGCGCGCCGGTTGTGGCCGAATTCGCCGCTGAATAGCCGCCGAGGATACTAGGCTCGCGATCGCTCCCGGGCAGGAGGAATTTGCCGCTCGGGGGCGATCGGCGCATCTGATTCCGCCGTGCTCCTGAGCATCATTTCAAAATGATTCCGTAGAACCAAACCGGTGGCTGGGGCCGCCATAATGTCGGTCGGATCCGCCACCACTTCCATCACCTGGAAGCCGTTCTCGCCCAAGTCTTTGTAACCGCGGAAATAGCCATCTCTAAATCCGAGGATGTGACCAAACTCGTGTGCCAGTACCCGTGGTGCGATCGAGTGCGGTCCGAGAACGATTGCGTTAGCCTGGACATGGGTTGTGAGAGCCCCGGTCGTGAGAATCGCGGCGCCGGAAGGAAATCGTCGCAAGTGCTGAAGGATGTCGATCCTCTGGCCAATCTTCGGCTTTGCCGAATCCATATATAAAGAATCGCTTGCTATATATGAGATATCGAGCTCGACGCGAAACGAGTTTTCGCCGTCCTGTAGTTGCCAGGTCGACTCAATGATCCGTTTGGCCGAAACGACGAATTCCTGATCCTCGATATCGGTGTATAGCGGGACGTGAAAAACCCACTCGTGTAGGCGATGTTCGAGCCCGACGAAGGCGGGCGTCCGAATACGCGTGGTTGCCCCAATGATCCGCTGGGTCAGCGACGCTTCGCGTGTTCTTAGGTCATTGCTTATCCGCACCAACCCGAGCGGCGCCTGGAACGGTTTCAAAGAAATTGAAACCTTGCCGAAAGCGGCATCGAGGTTTTTTAACCCGTCAAGGATTCCCTGACGTTCGAGCACTTCGTTCTGGAGCGCTGTCTCGAGGTCATATCCCACCCGGTCTGCAGCAATGGCGGCCTGCCAAAAACGATTGTACTGGACGTGTGCGTCTATATTCCTTTGCTGCTCGCCCATTCGTCGAAATTCGGGCGCGAGTCTTTCGAAGATGAGCCTACCCTGCCTTCCGCCGAGAATCTTAGCGCGGCGAAGTTCCGCTTCCTGGCGAACGATCTCCTGCCATTCCCGATCGATCAGTCGGTCCGTCCATGGCCAGCTATATGCAATAGATCGCGCGCGCAGGGGCGCCTCCGGCGATGGGACGGGCAATATCTCGGGCAAAATCTGATACCCATGTCGTAGCGGCGGAGAAGCCCGCAGGAGCTCAAGCAGATCCGGCGCGCTAGTTCTTAAAGCGCTAACGAGGGACTGGTGATAACGAGCGAGGCGCTCGCTGTAGGTCTGATAATGTTCCTGAACCTGGTTGCCCCGTTGAATGTAGTCGGCAGACGAGTGCTCGTGGCGATGACGGTCGGATGGATTGTGACCAGGTTCGAGTAGGATGAAAAATAGGGCTCCGATCGAAACGAACGACGCCGCAGTACGTGGAAACTTCAGATTAACACTCCAAAATTCCCCCGAGCTTACACTGAATTAATGCCCGCAACAAGAACCCCAACGCCTTCTGGCGAAGCGGAAATAAAAAATTTGGAGGGTCGCGCGTGCAAACCACGCGCTATGAATTATCCATGCACCCAACGGTCGACGTCGATCTCGTAGCCTTTATCCTGGGAAATGTCGAAGGGATTGCGATCCGGATCGAAGCCGCGGTACTCGGCCATCGGCCGGCTGCTCGGTCGCTGGCTGACGCAGCCTTCCGGCAGTGAGTCGAGAAAATGCTGGATGTCATTGACCAGCCAGCCGAAGTGGTTGAGACCGTCCCTCGGGCTTTCCCTTTCATTCATGTCGCGGCGTGTGCGATCCGGCAGGATCGCCATTGCCGTCGCGCCGTCCGCCGCCCAGCGCACCACTCGGTTTTGCGCGCGGATTTTTTTGCTGGTCGTCGATTCGCGAAAACCAAAGACGTTAACGTAAAAGTCGAGCACGTCGTCGTTGTTCGGTACGCACACGGCGAGATGGCGGATACAGGGAAAAGTTCGTTCGACGCTCGGCGTGTGAAACTGATGGGTGGAAAGGGTTACGGACTGGCCACTGGGATCGATGACGCGATAGTCACCATGAAAGAGGCCGCCCTCCTCTTGCCGAATATCCGCCGCGGGAGCGAAATCCCTGAGCCGCGTCTCGACTTGACCGATGTCTTCGATGGTGACGCCGAAATGGCTGATGCCGGGCTCTTCGGCGCCGTCGCGCCGTTTGAGAATCGATATATTGTAAAAACCATCGGTGAGCGCGATATCTCCCGCATCCGAGCGTCCGAGCTCGCGCATGGAAAAATAGTTGGAGTAAAAACGCGCCAGGGTTTCCGGCTGTTCACTGACAATGGCAAGGTAACGAATCTGTGAGTCCATGGCAGCTCCTCCTTTGACTGAGCGGACGTTATCACTTCGCCGTGAAGTGAGTCAATGTAAAGGATCCCCCTGCGAAAAGTGTGGTTGAAGAAAGGAGAGATTAATAGGTCTCACATCGTAAGGTGAAATAAGATCTCACAGAACTGCGCACCAATACTTACTCTTGTTCAGCGAGCCCATTCGAAACAGTCCACCAATTGGATAAAGCGATCTATCGAACCCGCCAGCTCTTGTCGATGTAGCGTTGGCTTCCTAGATTAGTTACCTGGATAGTTGCCTTGTACCCGGCAGCTGTTTCGGTCGTAAAAATCCGGGTTTCTATGGGGATCTGCTCTTCGTCCGGCCCTCCAATCAGAGCCTCCAAAAGGACGCGACCGTCGAGGCCTTTGGCGTCATTGATGCCCTTCAGCGCCAGGAGCGTTGGACTAACGTCCACGTTGCTGGCTGGGACACGGAGGGTGACGCCGCGCTTAAAATCCATGCCCCACGCAATAAACGTGTTGTTCACGCTCCACGGGCTCATGCTACCATGCCCGCTGGCCTGGCCGGTGAATGGTCCGGTTGCTGCGCCGGTATTCGTGTAGTTGGCACCCTGGATGCCGAAGGCATTCTTCGCCGAGCTCCAGGGAAAAGTAAGAACGATGTCAGGGCCTCGCTCGGTGTGGGACATGTGGATTAGATCCAAAGAAAAGGTACCATCGACCCAGCCGCGGACTTTTTCGTGATCCGACTGACTCACTGCCGTAAACACCACGCCGCTCCAGCTCTGGGACTGTAGAAATTTTACGATTTGTTTTATCCGCTCCGTGTCACGCCCCTTGACATGAAGTAGGACGACTTGGCCACTGGAGGCAATGACGACGTCGTCGGAATCCGGGCTTGCTTTGAGTCCTCCCTTGATTAGCTCCTGGGTGACATTAACGCCAAAGACGTTGAGCTCGAAGCCATGATCCGAGACGACAAATATATTAGTGCGATCCGAGAGGCCCGCTGTTTCTAGCTTTTTAAGGACGAGGCCAACTTGCCGATCAGTCTGGATGCTACGCCGCGCCTCCGGCGACCCTGCGCCGAAGGCATGCTGCATGTGATCGGGTTCTGTGATCCAGTTCAAGATCACGTCCGGTTGTAACTGAGGAATCACGTACTCTCGCAATACTTCCTGAGTCCAGTTCACCGAGGCGTTGTATGAATCTTTCTGTCCTCCTTTACGCGGGGCAGGACCGAAGCGAGACAGAACCTCACTGTTGACGTTTGGGGGGTACGCCACAAGTGCACCCGGCTCCAGATCACCATTAACAAGGATGCCGACACCTTTAGGGGCACGCGGGTTTAGCAACAGAGCCTGACCGCTTGAGCCCGAGCTAACGGCGCCCAGCTTGAAGCCCCGCGCGTGAAGCAATTCGCCTAGACTCTTTACCAACACCATGTTTCCTTCGGTTACCTCGTGGAGCTTCAAAAGGTTTTTGTAATCGTCGTTGTTGAAGGCCCGGTTGGGGTTGACCTTCGACACGTACAAAGTATTGCCGACGATCCCGTTTTTGCCTGGGTAAGTGCCCGTCGCCATAGCCGCGGCATTGACACGGGTCACCGTGGGGAACACAGAATGTCCGTTTAAGTAGTTGACGCCCTCTTGGCGAAGTTTAAAAAGGGATGGCGTGTCCTCAGGGTTGATCGAATCCGGACGGAGCCCGTCCAGGACAAACACCAAATTAAGACGAGCTTTCCCCGGAAGTGGTTGTGCAAAAACTGGCGCAGCCAAGGCCAGTAACGTCATCACGAGGCCGCTTATAAACTTCGAGAGAAGTGTTGTCAGCGTCATCCTACTCATACCCAACCGCGTTTTCGCACACGTCTTCCAAGAATCCAGTTCTTCTCTGGGGCACATGTTGACCTCCTCTACACAAACCTCAAGTGACCGGCGAAAGGAATCGATTTAAGTCGGCTCGTTGTTTTTGACGCGGAGAGTATGGGGCGAGGTATTGTTTTGTCAAGCCGCAATAAAACCCGGCAGTGAGTGATTTTGAGAATTGTGAAAATTGCGTTAGTCTTTCGACAAGTCTCCCAAACGAAGGGACGGTTTCGTTAGAAAATTAAGAACATATCCGTTGCTCGAATACTCTCACGCAGTCTGGTGCTCAGAATGAAATTCAGCGGAGGCGTGTCATCCTGAATCCTTCGAACGTCACTCTGAACGAAGTGAAGAGTCTCAGGATAAACCCCGTGAAAGATCTCGCGCAACTAACCCACCACTAAATACAGAAAGAACCGCTACTTTTCGTCTTGACGCGGACTCGAATCTCCGGATAGGAGTTGTGGTCAAGGATGAACATCGAGTTTTGTTGTACGAATCATGGGCATTATGCTTGCGCTAAATAGCAGGATGATGAGTAAAAAAAGTCTGGCAATGAGCGCCCTGATTGTTTTGCTGATTTGTTTTTCTCCTCCGGTTTGGAGTCAAGAGAGCCCGGCGCTCAAAAAAATTCGCATCGGCTTGCCTAACCGTGGTGTGCCCAATCTCGGATTGATGGCCGCCCAACGTTACGGCTTCTTTCGCGCACAGGGATTGGATGCGGAGTTGATCGTCATGCGGCCCAGCATCTCACTCCAGACCTTGATGGCTGGAGATCTGGATTATTCAACCGTTCTCGCTTCCGCGGCGCGCGCCAGCGTGAGCGGCCTGCCGATGCGTATCCTCATGGCTCTGACCGTCGGACAGGATTTTTCACTGGTGGTGCGGCCTGAGATCCGGCGTATGGAAGATCTCAAGGGCAAAACGCTGGCAACTTCCGGAGTAGGCGAATTTACCGATGTCGGCGCGCGGCTGGTGCTTAGAAAATTTGGTTTGGTGCCCGAGGCGGATGTAAAGCTCCGGGTACTCTTCGGTAACCACCCGTTGCGATTGAGCGCCCTGCAAGCCGGCCAAATTGATGGAACGATTATGACGATGCCCTACAACAAGATGGCGGTAAAAATGGGCTTCAGGGAACTCGTTCATCTGCGCGAATTCGTCAAGACGCCTCAAGGCGGCTTGGTGACGACGGCGCAAAAAATCCGCAGCGAGGCTGATACGATTCTGCGGACGATCAAAGCGGCGCTCATGGGCAACCGGTTTTTGAAAGAGAACAAGAGCGAGTTCGTGAAGCTCTTGGCGAAGGAGTCCGGCGTTCACGACCCAGTAGTGGCTGGATTGATTCACCAAGAAATCGTCAAGTTGTATTCCGACACCGGTTTAATCTCGGATGAAGCTATGCAGGAGTTTATCGCCACTTCGAAAGAGACGCTGAAAACGTCGCGGGATGTTTCTTTGTCGGAAATCGCCGACTTCAGCTTCGCGCGCAGGGCATCGAGCGAATTGCGGTAGGATCAGTGATCCTTGCTGAACGGTAATGGTGAAGCACAGACGGACAGAAAGAAAAGGATTTCGCCGATTGGCATAGCTGGCCGGGACGGCCTCCGAAAAGTCTGCGCGAGCCGTGAAAACTTTTAGGCAAGTGAGAGGAACACAAAAAAAACTTTCTTCACGCCGGATGCCAGGTCGCGCGGTAGAATCTTTACAGCTTATTTGCCAGGCTTGTAGGCCTTGGCCTCGGCAACGATCTTGCCAGCGTCGAACTTATTGATCTCGTCGATCAACTCGTTGGTGATCAGATCCTTGGCCTCGACTTTATCCTTGATCACGCCCCACTTGAGCAGAAAAACGGCATACGCGGCGTAATTGGTCTCGGAACTTTCTCCCCAACGCTTCACCCCGGCTTTCTCAAGCTTCCAGTTTGTGATGCGTGCCTGCAGCACCTTGGTGTCGTCTCTGATCGCCGTGGCCTCATCCTTTCCGGTCGGCTTGAGCTCTGGAAAGACCTCATAGAGGATGCGGACAGCAGCCTCGGGGTTGGCGATGGTGAAGATCGTCCCTTTGGCATAGCCTCTCGCGAGCCCAACGGCATCCTTCCTGCGCGCGCTGAGCGTTTCCTCTAGGGCGAGAAATCCGTTAGACGGGTACCGGTCGATCTCTTTGGTGTCGAGCATGCGGAGCTTGACGCCGGCGTTCTCAACCATCGCATACTGCGTATCGAACTGGCTGAGTGCGTCCACCTGTTTGCTCCTGAGCATCGCGGCGGTCTGCGCGCCCTCGCCCGCCACCACGATGGTGACGTCATTTTCCGGATTCATCCCGGCGGTTGCGATCAGAGCTTTCGCGGCTGGCACGCCACCCGAACCCATGCTGATGACGCCGACGGTTTTTCCTTTGAGGTCGGTGATCTTCTGGATGGGGCTGTCAGCCGGCACGGCAATCCCATAGATGTTTCCCTGGTAGGCAGTGTAAAAGATTTTTGCCTTCACCCCTTGGGGGCGAGCCGCCGCAAGCGGCTCTACGCTCGGCAAAGAGAAGGGTATCTCCTTGGTGGCAGTGGTCTTGACGCAATCCCCCGAGCCGGCCAATGCCACCAGCTCCACCTCGACGCCGTCTTGCTTGTACCATCCCATTTTGGTGGCGACGGCAAATGGCGCAGTGGCGGAGGAGAGCGTGCGGGAGCAGAAACCAACGCGGAGCTTCGACGTCTGAGCCAGGACCGTCGCGTACGATAGGGCGACCAGCAAGCACGTGACGGGCGCACAGAGTATTCGTCTCATAGAGCTATCCTTTCTCGTTCCAGTCGTTCCTTTTCCGAAGGGTCCCAGAAAAGGATTCGCCGGCGGATCAGAAGAATGCAGCGGTTGAGCAACAGTCCCACGACCGATAGGATCAGGAGCACCGAGAACTGTCCAGAGACATCCATATTGAAGTTCATGCTCTGGATCAGCATGCCAAGTCCCGCCCGCGCCCCCACGAACTCTGCCACGATGGCGCCGATCAACGCAAAGATCATCGCGACATCGAGCCCGGCCATCACGAATGGAAGAGCGTTGGGCAGCCTGAGCATCCAGAAGATCTGGCTCTCGCTCGCCGCGAGGGAGCGCATGAGGTTCAACCGATCCTCGTCGGCCGACTTGAGACCGACCATCGTGTTGACGAGCAGCGGGAAGAAGGCGACGAGGGCCGCGTTGATCACCTGGGATTTGAGCCCGAGGCCAAACCAGACCACGATCAGCGGCGCAAGCGCTACCTTGGGGAGTGACTGGAACATCACGATGTACGGGTAAAAGAAATACTCGACGTAGCGATTCAGCGCCACGGCCGTCCCGAGGAAAAAGCCGAGCGCCGAGCCCAAGAGGAAGCCGAGCACCGTTTCGAGCAGCGTGTGAGAAAGGTGCTTCTGATACAGCCCGCTCGCGAAGCCGCGCCACAGCGCCATGGCGACCTTTGAGGGAGCCGGGAAGATGAAAGTCGGCACTTCGAAGATGCGTACGATCAGCTCCCACGCGATGATCGAAGAGCAGAAGAGCAGTATCGTGAGCGCGACGTTTCGCAAACTTTTCATGAGTCGATCATCCCCTTCGCGTCGAATTGTCTCCGGATAGAGTGGACGTACGGGGCGAATTCGGGGAAGTTCATGACTTCCAGCGCGCGCGGGCGCGGGATCTTTACTTGCACGTCGTCGATGATGCGGCCGGGACGCGGCGTCAACACGAGGACACGGTCGGCTAGAAAGACCGCCTCGGGGATAGAGTGGGTGATGAAGAGCACAGTCTTTTTTCGCTCAAGCCAGATGCGCTGGAGTTCCAGGTTCATCTGCTCGCGCGTCATCGCGTCCAGCGCGCCGAACGGCTCGTCCATCAACAGCATCGCAGGGTCGTGGATGAGCGCGCGGGTGATGGCGACCCTCTGTTGCATCCCTCCCGACAGCTCCCAAGGATAGCGTCGCTCGAACCCTACGAGTTCGACGAGACTCAACAGATCCATCGCGATCTTCAAATGGCCGCCGCGGCCGAGTCGCTGCACATCGATAGGCAGCAGCACATTGTCCAGCACGTTACGCCACGGAAGCAGAACGGGTGATTGAAACACCACGCCGATATCGCGTCGCGGTGTCGTGATCGGCGTGCCGCGAAGGCGCGCTTCGCCTCTGGATGGAGGCAGGATGCCGGCAAGGATCTTGAGAAGCGTCGACTTCCCGCAACCTGACGGTCCGACCACTGCGACGAATTCGCCTTCACTCACGCTGAAGCTGATCTGCTGGAGCGCTTGCACAGTACCATCGCGGGTGGAGTAGAGCTTCGAAAGATCGTTGACGGCGATCGCTTCCATGTTCTCCCAACCTGAACGTATCAGTCCCTATCCGATAGCAGTCGCTCATGTCAACTTGGGTTGGCTTTTCCGAGAGATCGAGGAACCTGGTTGTTCACGGGGACCCAGGTGAATTA
>WNGA01002772.1_pt1 | contig 46560 bp, 45 predicted proteins | sample 5400061 | NCBI WGS metagenome assembly WNGA01 (sample SAMN13153366, study PRJNA577476) | soil metagenome | isolation source: 100 cm soil or saprolite under grassland replicate 2 | place: USA:California | collected 2016-06-15
CGCTTCCGACCTACGTCACGCCGCGGGTCGTCCTGAGCGCCGAGCTGGTGGATGGGGCGGGGCAGGTGCTGGCCGGAAGCCGGAGGGAAAAAATCGTCGGGCGCGAGGTGGCCCTCGACCTGTCGCGCGAAGCGTTCGACACGCGGCTCCGGCCCGGGCAGAGCGTGACCCTGGTTTATCGGATGAAGGTTCCGGGTCCGGGGATGCGTGCGCGCCTGGCGGTCGTCGTCGAGCCGGACGCGTTCTACGTCGGGTTCTTCGAGACACTGCTGCGGCAGGGCGCCGGGCGGGGCGAGCCGCAAATCAGGCAGGCGCTCGAGACCGCGCGCCGATCGCCGTTCAGCGTCTTCGAGCGCGAGCTTCCGCTGAGCTGACCAGGTGCACTAAACCCCGAGCGCGGCGCCGTCGGCGCGGGGGTCGGAGCCGCCGCTGAGCCCGTCGGACTCGACACGAATGACCTGGGCATGGCCCATCAGATCGCTCCAGTCCTCGACGACGCTCACGTCATGACCGCGCTCCCGGAGCGACTGGCTCACTTCGTCACCGAACCGCGCCTCCAGCCTGAGCGACTGCGTCGCCTCGCCCCACGTGCGCCCGAAAAGCCAGCGCGGAGCTTCGACCGCCGCCTGCGGGCCGAGGCCCCGATCGACCATCCGCGTGACGAGCGCCGCCTGCGTCTGCGGCTGCCCTTCGCCGCCCATCGTGCCGTAGACGAGGCGCGGGCGGCCGTCCACCAGATACATGGACGGGATCAGCGTGTGCGCGGTCTGCTTGCGTGGCGCCAGTCGGTTCACGTGAGCCGGGTCGAGCGAGAAGAACGCGCCCCGGTTCTGCAGGAGCACGCCGGTGTCCCCGGCGATCACGCCCGAGCCGAACTCCCAGTAAAGGCTCTGGATCAGGCACACCGCATTCCCGCGCGCGTCGGCCGTGACGATGGCGATCGTGTCGCCCTTCGCGGGCGCGCCGGCCGCGGGCATCGCGGCCCGTCGCGAGATCCGCCGGCGGCGTTCGGCGAGGCGCGACGGATCGAGGCAGCGCTCGACGGGTACCGCGGAGAACATCGGGTCGGCGAGGTGACGGTCGCGGTCCTCGAACGCGAGCTTCGTCGCCTCGACGACGAGGTGGACGTAGTCGGCCTCGCCGCGGGCGGAGACGTCGAAGCCCTCGAGCAACGACAGGATCGCGAGCGCGGCGAAGCCCTGGGTCGGCGGCGGACAGCTCACCGCCTCGCCGCCCCGGTAAGGAACGCGCAGCGGATCCACCCACTCGGCCTGATGCCGGGCCAGATCGTCGCCCGTCAGCGGGCTGCCGGCGGCCGCCGCGCCCAGCGCGATCCGCTTGGCGAGCGGGCCGCGATAGAACGCTTCGGCGCCACCCCGCGCGATCTCTTCGAGGGTCGTCGCGAGGTCGGCCTGCACGAAGCGCTCGCGCGCCAGGAGCGCGGGATGGTAGATGCGCCAGAGCGGGGCCCGCAACTCGGCGGGCACCGCGCCGCCGAAGAGGTCTGCCGCGTCCGCGGTCTCACGCCGCTGGCCCGGCGACGGCGGAAAGCCGTCGCGGGCGCGGACGATCGCGTCCTCGAGAAGGGTGTGCCAGTCGATCGGCGAGTCCAGCAGGTCGCGGCTCAGGACGTGAGCCTCCCACCATCCGGATACGACCCCCGGAACGGTCAGCGCCGCCGCCCCGCCGCGCACGGGGATCGCCGAGCCGAACCGCGCGCGGTAGGTGTCGAGGTCGGCGGCCGCGGTCGAGCGACCCGCAGCGTTCAGCGCGCGGAGCGCGTGACGACGGCCGTCGTAGATCAACCAGAAGCTGTCACCACCCACACCGTTCATGTGCGGGTAGACGACGGCGACGGTGGTCGCGGCGGCGATGGCGGCGTCCACGGCGTTGCCACCGCGCTTCAGGACCGCCAATCCGGCCTCGGAGGCGAAGGCGTGCGGCGTGACGACGAGCCCACGCGTCGCGCGGGCCTCGGGCCATCGCGTCGTTGGCGTCGTCATGCGTCGATCATGAGGACGGCGACTCCCCAGCCGTGCATGTGGCGACTTACCCGCCGCACCCAGTGCGGGTGGCGCTCGAGCTCAACGATGCGCGTGATCCTCCCGCCTTGCACGGCTCGCCCATCGTGCCATAAACGAGATGCCGATGACACGGTGGCGCGCGCTCCCTTGATTTCAATCCATGATTGTGGAAGATTCGGTGCGAGGAACGGTGCCAATGAGCAGGCCCACGCTGGCCTCCGTGGTGACGATCAATCCCGACATCACGTTCCGCGAGCTGGACGGCGAGATCGTGATCCTCAATCTCGAGACGGGCGTCTATTTCGGGCTCGACGAAGTCGGCGCGCGAACCTGGCGGCTCATCGAACATCACGGCTCCCTCGGCACCGTATTCGCGGTGCTTCGCTCGGAGTACGACGCCGCTCCCGCCGTGCTCGAACGTGATCTACTCGAGCTCGTCGACCATCTGTGCGCGAAAGGACTCACGCGTGTCGCCGCGAAGTCCGCGTAGCGCCCGGCTAACCCGTGCGCTCCTCGGCGTTGCGAGACTTCCGCGAGACGACCGGGCGCTTCTCGCCCTCGCGCTGGTCCTCCTGCCGCCCGTCAGCGTTGGTCTGCGGCTCGTCGGACTCCGGCGCGCGCTCGCTCTCGTCGAGGCGCTGTCCCCGGCACGCCGTCGTTGCGCCGAGGACGATCTCCGTGGCGCGCCGCGCACGGCCTGGCTCGTGGAGGTCGCCGCCCGCTGCTGGCGGCCGAGGCCCACCTGCCTCGCGAAGGCGCTCGTCGTCTTGTCGCTGCTCAAGCGACGCGGGTTGCCGGCGCAGCTGGTCGTTGGGGTCACGAAGGCGCGCGGGCCGCTCGAGGGCCACGCCTGGGTGGAGCTGGGCGGGGCCGTCGTCGGCGCGGATCCCGGGCCCGCGGGCTACGCCGTGCTCGTCCGCGTGCCCGCCTGGCTGCCTACTTCCGCAACCATCGCCTCCCGCGAGCGCGCGCCATGAGTGGTCTCGCCGGCGTGTACGGCCTCCACGGTCGTGCGGCCGATGTCACGCTTCTCAGGGAGATGACTGCGGCGGTCGCCCACCGCGGCCCGGACGGCGAGGGCTACTGGACGGACGGGCCTGTGGGCCTCGGGCACCGCATCTCGCGCACGACGCCGGAGTCGCTGGGTGAGAAGCAGCCGTTGCTGGACGAGAGCGAAACCCTCTGTCTCGTGCTCGACGGCAGGGTCGACAATCGTGCTCAGCTCGCCATATGGCTGCGAGCCGCGGGCGTCCATCTCCGGACCGACACCGACGCCGAGCTCGTGCTGCAGTCCTACGCCCTCTGGGGCGACGGCTGCGCCTCACGGATCGTCGGCGACTTCGCGTTCGCGATCTGGGACCGCCGGCGCCGCCGGCTCTTCTGCGCCCGCGATCCGCTCGGGATCCGGCCGTTCTACTACTGCACCCACGACCGCACCTTCGTGTGGGGCTCGGAGCTGCGCCAGCTGCTCGACAACATTCCGGTCGGCCCGGAACCGAACGAGGGGGTCGTGGGTGAGTATCTGAGCAATCGCCTCGTTGACCTCGAGGAGACCCTCTATCGCGGGATCTTGCGCCTGGCGCCGGGCCACGTCCTGACCGTCGAGGACGGTCGCGTCCGCACGGCGCGCTACTTCGACGTCGATCCGCGCCGCGAGATCCGGTATCGCTCGGACGACGAGTACGCGGAGCACTTCGTCGAGATCTTCCGCGAGGCGGTGCACTGTCGGCTCCGGAGTGTCACCCCCGTGGCGGTATTCCTGAGCGGCGGGCTCGACTCTTCGTCGATCGTCGGCGTCGCCGCCCGGCTTGCTCGTGACGGCCACGCACCCGGACGGGGATTCGAGACGTACTCCCTCGACTTCACGCAGGCGGACGCGGACGAGCGGGGCTGGGTCGACGACGTTTCGAGGATGTGGGAGTTGCCGGTGCGCCACGTGAGGGCCGACGACGCCGTCTCGCCCTCGCTGGCCGAGCAGGTCGCCGACCTGCGGGACTTTCCGGATCTCCCCAACACGCACCCCTGGGGACTCCTGCTCGCCGAGGCGCATCGACGTGGCGCCCGGACCGCGCTCTGGGGCTACGGTGGTGACGAGTGGCTCACCGGCGACACTGCGCACTGCGCCGATCTGCTCCGCCGCGTGCGTCTGGTCGCGCTCGCGCGCCGGATCCGCGACGATATTCGCTCCTTGAATCTGCTGGGCGGCCCGCCGGTCGGCCTCGCGGATGCAATCAGATGGTGTGTGATGCCGCTGGCTCCGCGCCCGGCCAAACGACTCGTGCGGCGCGTCCGAAGCTGGGACGTCCCGGACTGGATCGCGCCCGACTTCGCCCGGCGCGTCGGCCTCCAAGAACGGCTCGCGCGGGACGTCGCCACGCCTCGGTTCCCGACGTTCGCCCAGCGCGCCATCCACCGCCAGCTGCAGAGCGGCTGGAGCGCCGCCGAGTACGAAATGGTGGACCGGTTCGAGAGGCGCCGGTCCATGGAGAGCCGGTTTCCCTTCAACGACCGGCGGCTCATCGAGTTCGCCCTGGCGCTGCCCGAGGAGCAGCGCTGGCGAGGCACCGAGACGAAGTTCATCCTGCGCCGAGCGGCGGGAGATCTTCTTCCCTCCTCCGTGGCACGCCGCACGACCAAGGGCGACTTCACGTACCTTTATGCTGCGTCGCTCGAGCGCGAGGGCGCCGCCGAGACGTTCGCCCGGCTCCGCCTGGAGGCCGACCGGTTCGTGCGGGGCGAGCGGGTCAGGGAGATGTACCGGCGCCTCCGTCGTGGCGACCTCGGATGTCTTGGACCCCTCTGGATGATCCTCGCGACGGAACAGTGGTACAGGACCATGTTTCCCGCGTCACGCGCGGCGTAGGCCAACGAGGAGACATCATGAAAGAGGAGCCGACTCCGGACGCGCCGCTCGGACCTTCGAAGAAGCCTTACGCGAAGCCCCGGCTGATCGAGTACGGACCCGTCGAGAAGCTGACGCACACGGGCACGGCGAACCTCGGCGACGCGGGCCCCATGATGATGGCGTGCCTGTGACGGGGCGGCGCGCCGGAATGCCGGCGGGGGGAGTCTGATGTCGCTCGTCCTCGACGAGCATCGGGAGTATCTCGCCGACGCGGTCCGCGTGTCCGCCTTCCGGCAGGCGATCGAAGAAGTTGTGACACCCGGCGACGTGGTGCTGGATCTCGGCGCGGGCACCGGGATTCTCGGACTCATGGCCTGCCGCGCCGGGGCCAAGCGTGTCTACGCGGTTGACGAGGGGCCGATCATCGGCCTCGCCCGGGAAATCGCCTGGGCCAACGGATTTCAGGATCGCATCAACCACATCAAGGGACTCTCGACCCGCGTGGAGCTGCCCGAGCGAGTCGACGTGGTCCTCGCCGACCAGATCGGGCGCTTCGGCCTCGAGTCGGGCATCCTCGAGTACTTTGCAGACGCTCGGGCGCGTTTTCTGAAGCCGGACGGGGTGATGATTCCTGGCGAGATCGGGTTGGTCGTGGCGCCCGTGGCCTGTGGCGAGCTCTTCGGGCAGGTGGATTTTTGGGGGCGGACGCCCGCCGGCTACGACTTGCGCCCGGCGCTCGCGATCGCCGCGAACACCGGTTATCCGGCCAGGTTCGACCCGGCACACCTGCTCGGAGCTCCGGCGCGGGCGATCTCGGTCAGGCTCTCGACGGCGTCGCCGGCCGCCCTGAGCGCCGAGGTCGTCCTCGTGGCGGGGCGGCCCGGGGCCCTTCACGGGATCGGCGGCTGGTTCGAGGCGCGGCTCTCGCGGAGCGTCACCCTGACCAACTCCCCGCTCGCGGCGCAGCCGATCGCCCGGAGACAGGTTTTCTTTCCGATCGCCCGCCCGGTCGCGCTCGAAGAGAACGACCAGATCGGCGTGAGGCTGCGGATCCTTCCCGCCGCCGGCGTCGTGAGCTGGACCGTCGACGTCAGGGAGGGGAGCGCCGGGCGGGAACCCGATCCGACGAGCAAAGGGCGGTTCGCTCACTCCACCTTCCAGGGAATGCTCCTCTGCAAAGAGGACCTGGCGCGGACCGCTCTCCAGTTCGTGCCGCGGCTCTCTCCGTGGGGCGAAGCGCGCCGGTCCGTCCTCGAGCTCTGCGATGGTCGGCGGGCCCTGGGCGACATCGAGCGCGAGGTCCATCGTCGCCACCCAGCCATCTTCCAGTCGCCCGCCGAAGCCGCCGCCTTCGTCACCGAGGTCGTCACGCGCTACGCGGTGTAGTTGGGCGTGACCGCGTATTCCGCGTTCGGGCTCGTCGTCGCGAGCAACGTGCCGCTGCCGGGGCTCCCTGATGCCGCCGCCGGCCGGCGGCCCGACTTCGTGCTCGAACTGCGTCGGGGCCCGATCACGGAACGATCGATCGGTCGGCGCCATGCGCTTCGCTCGCCGAATGGTACGCTCTCCCTGACCATCGGCCGCTGCCGATCGGGATTTCTCGTTCGGTTTCCTGGTCTCGCAGTCTTCCTCGTTTCACGCGACGGGCAGAAGGTGAGCTGTGCGCCACGGCGAGGCACGCGACCGCATATCGTCGCGCATCTCTTCCTGGCCCAGGTGCTGCCTCTCGCGCTCAGCCAGCGGGGCCGGCTCGTCCTGCACGCGAGCGCCGTCGCGACCCCGCACGGCGCCGTCGCCTTTCTGGGGGCGGCCGGCCAGGGAAAGTCGACGCTGAGCGCGAGCTTCGTGCGGCGTTCGTTCCCGCTCCTCACGGACGACGGTCTCCTGCTCGTCGAGGACGGCCCGATGCTGGCCGGCGTTCCCAGCTACCCCGAGATCCGGCTATGGCCCGACGTGTTGGCGGTTCTCGGAGACGGTGGCCTCGCGGTGCACGATGTCGGGTATCGAGCCGTCAAGAAGCGGCTCTCTGTCGATAACGGGTCATGGCCGTTCAGCCGGGAGGTCGTGCCCGTGCGCCGAATGTACGTCCTCGGCCATCCGGAGCCGACCGCGCGCCCTTGCGCCGTCAGCATCACGGCCCTCGCGCCGCGTGAAGCGTTCATCGAGCTCGTGAAGCACACCTACCGGCTGGATCTCGACGACCGGACCCGTCTGCGCGACGAGTTCGACTCGATCGGCCGCGTCGCGGCGCGTCCCGCTCTCGTCTACCGGCTCGCCTTCCGCCGCGATCTGTCTCGACTACCCGCGGTGCAGGCGGCGATCCTCGAGCATTGCAGGGAGTGAGGGGAACGGTATTGTCCGAATCCGAGATCGCGCTCTCGCGAGAGACGCAGGTGCTCGTGGGGGCCGTCCGGTGGTTCCTCGGCGCTACCACCGAGGACGAGCTGGTCGGGCTTCTCCGCGGCGGCCTGCAATGGCCCGCGCTCCTCGAGCAGGCGGAGCGCGAGGGGGTCACAGGACTCGTCACCCGAGCGCTCGAGGGCCTGGCCCAGCGCGAGGGTCTGGTCCCACACCTCGATCGCTGGCGTGCCGCGACGCGGGCTGTCGCCGCCAGCAACATGTCGGCCCTGTCCGAGCTGGCGGCGCTATGCGCGATGTTGCGCCAAAACCGCCGTCAGGTAATCGTGTTGAAGGGGGCGGCGTTGCTCGACGACGAGTATCGGGGTCATGTGGGCCTGCGCCCCCTGGGCGACATCGACCTGCTCTTGCGCCCGTCGGACCTGCCCTCGGTAACCGGATGGCTGCGGCACCGCGGCTACGAGTCCGTCTCGCCGTCATCTCCGTTCTTCTCCCGAGGCGTGGTCTCGTTCGACCTCCACACGGAGATCGTCGGGAGCGAATGGGTCGACCGCAAAGCGCGCGCCTTTCGCCTGGACCCTGCCGCCCTCTGGCGCGAGGCCACGCCCCTAGAGCCAGGCGACACGACGACGCTCGTCCTCTCACCGGTCCACCTGCGGCTCCAGCTTGTCGTGCATGCGCTCAAGCATTCATACTCTCGTCTGATCTGGCTGGTTGACCTCGCCCTCGTGCTGCGGGCGGCGCCCTGGCCGTCTCTGCTGGGGCAAGCTCGGGCCTCGGGGGCCTTACGACCCCTCGCGTACGCCGTCTCTGCCCTCGACAGGCTGCTGGGTCATCTGGAGCTGCCGGACGCGGTGCGCGGAGCGCTGCCTATCCTCGGCCCGCTGGAGCGCGCGTTCATTCGCCTCGTCGCGGGGCGAAGAGGCGTAGAGACTCCCGGCGAGCTGCTGGTGGCGCTCTCGATCCCTGGGGTGAAGGGAAAAGCAGCGTACCTGGCGGAGCTCGGCTTCCCACAGCGACACGTCCTGGCGCGGCACTATCCCATGACTCCGCCCTGGCTTCTATATCCCCGCCGCGTTCTTCGCCTCGTGAGCCTCGGCCTTCAAGAAGGAACGAAGCTCTGGTACCGGCGTGGGGGGTGATCCGGCTCCGATGCGCTGGCTCATCGATGGCTACAATGTCATCCGCCAGAGCCCGGAGCTCCGGGCTCGCGAGGCCGAGAGCCTCGAGGCGGGACGCCGGGCGCTCCTGCACCTGCTGGCGCGGGCTCGCCGGGAGCCACGCGACGAGTTCACGGTCGTGTTCGACGGCGCGCGAGTCTCCGGTGGCGCCCCGTCAGCGGGCCGGATCCGTGTGATCTTCTCGCGGCCTCCGCTGACGGCCGACGACGAGCTCATGCGACTCGCGCGCCAGTGGAAGAGCGGCGCGGTCGTCGTCAGCTCCGACCGGAAGATCCAGGACGCGGCCCGCCGGTCCGCCTGTGCCGGCCTGACCGCCGACCAATTTCTGGAAGCGCTGCAACGCCACGATAGCCCCGCCGCGCCAACGGAAGACCCCGCCCCAACCAACCCCGAGACAAAAGACGCAGACTCAGACGCCGAGCCGGTACTGGACAAGCGCGGCAACCCCCGTCGTCTTTCCAAAAAGGCCCGGAGAGCCCGGCGCGCCCTCGGCCGGCTCCGCCGACCTTGACCCTCAGGACTGTTTCGTGGAAGATACTGCTATGGCCGTTATGACCCGACACTACTTCATCGTGGCGCGCGACCAGACCAGCCTGTGCGAATACCTCGCAAGACAGTTCGCGTCCGAGGAAAACGTCGAGGTCTTCATGGACCGCCGATCCGGTCGCGACCGCCGGACCGTCAATGGCAACCGGGACACCGTCGAGCGCAGAAGCACCGAGCGGCGCCATCAGCCGTTCGTCGACACCCAGCTCAGGTCACTCGGCTACGCCATGTTTCGCGTCGAGTAGCCCGCTCGCGCCGCGTCCTGGCGTACCTGTCCTAGCGTACCTAAAGTTTGACACCCGCCGACTCGGGATGACACCGTGGCGGGGTGGCACTCCGGCGGTGGCAGCTTCCCCTCCTTCTTCTGCCACTCCTCGTCCTGGCTCCAGCCGCCCAGGGCCAGCCGTTCGAAGGCACTGTGATCCGCGTCGTGGACGGCGACACGATCTACGTGAAGCTCGCCGACCGCGTGGAGAAGATCCGCTACATCGGCATGAACACGCCGGAGATACACCACCCGACCAAGGGTGAGGAGCCCGGGGGTCGCGAGGCGGCCGAGACGAACAGGCGCCTGGTTGGGGGCAAGCGTGTGCGGCTCGAGCTGGACGTCCGGACGCGGGACCGGTACGGGCGGCTTCTGGCCTACGTGTGGGTCGACGACGTGATGGTGAACGCCGAGCTGCTGCGCCTGGGCTACGCCCAGGTGATGACCGTCCCCCCGAACGTCAGGCACCAGGAGCTCTTCGTGAAGCTACAGCGCGAGGCCCGCGACGCTGGCCGCGGCCTCTGGCGCGGCGTCTAAGTCTTACGATCCACCCGCCTTGGCGAAGCCGGTCAATAATGCCGCCAGTCGGTCCTCGCAGCCCGCATCGAACGCGACGACCTCGCCAGCCTCGTTTCGAGCGTTGATAAGCTGGACCACGCCGACTGTCGTGCCCCGGCCGTCGCGGAGCGGCATCACGAGCATCGACCGCGTCCGGTAGCCGTGCGTCGCGTCCATCCGACGGTCGAACTCATAGGGCCGCTCCAGGCCGATCTCGTAGACGTCGGGGACGTTGACGACGGCCCGCGTGAGCATCACGTAGCTCGCAAGGCTCGGCGTGCTGAGATCCAGCGGGCCCGCCGTAAGGCGATCCTCGGCCTCGGCCGCGCCAACCCGCTGCGCCAGGACGTCGTTCTGCACGGCCGCGAAGTGGAGCTGGTCGCCCTCGCGGAGATACACCGTGCCAGCCTCCGCGCGCGTCGCGCGACGCGCTTCGCTGAGGAGGCGCTTCAGGGCATCGCGGTCCACGGGGTTCCAGGTCTCGGATCAGCGGACACGCGCCAGAAAGTAGGCCAAGTCGAGGATCTGCTCGTCGTTGATCAGGTACAGAACGTCCGCCATCGAGGCATCGTAAGCGCGGCGCGTGTTGTTTTTGTATTCCCGCAACGCCCTCACCAGGTAGTCCTCCCGCTGACCGGCCAGGCGGGGAACACTCTGTTCACCGGAATAATCCCGATTGTGGCAGAAGTTGCAGCGGTGCTGCTCGATGAGGGCTCGGGCCCGTTCCATGCGGGCGGGATCGGCGGGATCGCCGGCCGGTGGCGGCGATGGCAGCTTCGCAATGGTGTCCGCCAGGCTGCGCAAATCGTCGTCGCTGAGCCCTTGCGTCATCCGGTTCATGACTTCGACGACGCGCATTCTTTCCCGGAACATGAACAGCTGGATGAGGAGGTAGAAAGCCGGCTGAGCGCCGAGCGAGGGCACTTCGGCGACTACCGATTGCCCTTTCTCGCCGTGGCAGGCCAGGCAGGCGGCCACCCTCGCTTCGAGCGTATCCCCGCTGGCCGGCCACGCCGACACCACAACGAGTGCAGCGGCGATGATGCTACGCGTGGACGCCGTTCAGGGTTTGGCGACCGTGTCGCCGCTGTACGTCACACGGTAGACCGCGCCGGCGTGGTCGTCCGAGATCAGCATCGAGCCGTCCTTCATTACCTGCACGTCGACGGGCCGACCGATGTACTGGTTGTTCTGGATGAAGCCGGTGAGGAACGGCTCTTGCGATCTCACGCTGCCGTCCTTGTTCAGCTTCACGACGACCACGTCGCCACCGATCTTCTTGGTCCGGTTCCAGGAGCCATGGCGCGCGATGAAGATCGCGTTCGTGTACTGGCCGGGAAACATCTTGCCCGTGTAGAACCGCATGCCCAGCACCGCCGAGTGCGGGCCCATCAGCGCGGCCGGCTTCTCGAACTCGTCGCACGCGCGACCCCAGCCCATCTCGCGATCCGTGAAGGTGCCGTTGTGGCAGTACGGGAAGCCGAAATGCAGACCCGGCTTGGTGACGCGGTTGAGCTCGTCCTCGGGCAAGTCTTCCGACAGCCAGTCGCGGCCGTGCTCGGTGAAGTAGAACTGCTTGGTCACCGGGTGCCAGTCGAAGCCGACGGAATTCCGGACGCCGCGCGCGTAGATTTCCGCGCCGCTGCCGTCGAGGTTGAGCCGCCTGATCTGCGCATTGGTCGCGGGCGGTTCGCAGATGTTGCACGGCGCGCCGACGTTGATGTAGAGCTTCTCGTCCGGTCCAATGCCGATGTACCGCCAGCCGTGCGACTGATGGTTCGGCAGATCGTCGTAGACGACGACGGGCTTGGGAGGATCGGTGAGGTTGTCCTCGATCCGTTCCAGCTTGGAAATCTTGGTACCTTCGGCGATGTACAGCGCGCCCTTGTGGAAGGCCAGACCGTTGGGCCGGTCCAGGCCCGAAGCGATGATTTTCGTCTCGCGCCTCCCGTTCCTGTCGACGATGGCGTAGACCTTGTCGAGAAGACGATTCGAGACGAACACGGTCCCCTTGTCGCCGAGCCGCAGCGTGCGTGCATTCGCGATTCCGCTGGCGAAGACCTCGATCTTGAAGCCCTTGGGCAGCTTGAGCTGCGGGATCGGCAACTTGTCTTCCGGGGTCGGAATCGGGGGGGGCGCGATGCTGCGCAGCATGGTATTGACTTCGGCGTTGGGAATGTCGGGCCGTCCGGGCACGGTGGAGGGCTGAGGTTGCAAGGGGGGCATCGGTTTCGACGCCTCGGGTTTCGCCTCGGGCTGCGCGGCGGGTTGGGGCGCCGGCTGGCCTCCTGCCTGCTGCGCGAAGGCGGGCAGCACAACGAGAAGCGCCGCGAGGGTTCCGGGGAGCACGAGGCGCTGTAGAGTCGATGAGCGGGTGATCATCGGGAACTCCTCCTGGTCGAGCCGGTCTTACCTCCCCGGAGACGGCGTCGAGACGGCCCGCGGGTGGCCCCTGCCCCCCCGGCGGCCCCCTTGATACAGCGCGGATAACAGGGTTGTCAACAACAGAAGGTGGCGCGGGCCGAGCCACTCGACATCGATGCGGTCGTGAATCTCTGCATGGGGCAGGCGGCGGTCTGGAAGGCGCAGCGGTTCTCCTGCGCTTCAGTTCGAGCGCCGGCTTTGCCGGCGCAATCGGTTCTGAGCGCGATCGCAGCGGGTAACCGGTGGGGGGCAGTCGGGGGGAGCGGCGTCGCTCCCCCCGATCTTCAGTCAGTCTTGATGTAGCGCGTCATCCGCTCGTCTCGCTGCCAGCCGCGCTCCACGAGCGCGTCCCAGAAGCCGACCGCATGGGCTTCGCGGCGCTCGACGAGCGCCGACATCCGGCGTGCGCCCTTCATCGTCAAGACGAGCTCGGCCTCGTGGACGAGCCTTCGCGCCAGGCCGAGGCGCCTCGCCTCCGGTGCGACCGCCAGACGATAAATGTTGCCGCGCCAGCCGTCCCATCCCCCGATCACACTCCCGACGACGGCGTCCTGCTGGATCGCGACGAGGAACCCGTCGCCGTGCGTCTGGACCAGCCGCCGGAGCTCCGCCAGCGTATCGGTCGGGCTCGGAATGGCGCCGGCGCGCTCCCAGAGGGCCAACACCGCCGGGCACTCCTCGAAACGGCAGGGCCTGATCACGATCATCGAGATGACTCCTGGCCCAATCAGATTGCGCCTCATCAGGGCCGCTCGTATCATACGTTCAGCACCTCGAGAGGAGACTCCATGGCGATCAAGCGTGATTTCACCCTGGACGCCAAGTACCGTCAGGAAGAAGGGCTCATCCTCCTCTCTGGCGTCCAGGCGCTGGTGCGCTTGCCGCTCGATCAGCACCGGGCCGATAAACGCCGTGGGCTCAATACCGCCACGCTCATCTCCGGTTATCGGGGCTCCCCGCTCGGTGGTCTCGATCTCACGCTCGAGCGCAACCCCGCCCTGCTCCGCGAGCACAACGTCGTCTTCCTCTCGGGTGTGAACGAGGATCTCGGGGCGACCGCGGTCTACGGCAGCCAGCTCGCCAACCTGTTCCCGCAGCCGAAGTACGACGGCGTTCTCGGCATGTGGTACGGCAAGGGGCCCGGCGTCGACCGCACCGGTGACATTTTCAAGCACGCGAACTTCGCGGGCGTCGGGCGTCATGGCGGCGTGCTCGCGCTGGGCGGGGACGACCCGCTCTCCAAGTCGTCCACGATTCCGTCGCACTCGGAGGTCGCCTTCTACGACGCGCTCTTCCCGGTGCTCTTTCCCGGCTCGGCGCAAGAAATCCTCGACCTCGGCCGGCTCGGCTTCGAGCTCTCTCGCTATTCCGGGCTCTGGGTGGGCGTCAAGATCGTGACCAACGTCGCCGATGAAATCGCCACCGCCGAGGTGGCGCCGGACCGGATCGCCGTCGCCGACCCTGGGTTCGTCTACGAGGGACGGCCCTGGCAGGCGCGACAGAATCCGCTGCTGATGCCGCCGTGGGGGCTCGAGACCGAGCGCGAGATCCACTACGGGCGGCTCGAGGCCGCCAGGGCATTTGCGGCGGCGAACCGCTTCAATCGCATCACGCTTCCCACGCCGAATGCCTGGCTCGGCATCGCCGCGCCCGGCAAGACCTACCACGACCTCCGCGAAGCGCTCGCCGAGCTCGGGCTCGACAACGCCGCACTCCGACAGTACGGCATCCGGCTCTTGAAGATCGAGATGCTGTTCCCGATGGAGCCGGGCACGGTCCGCGAGTTTGCCCGCGGTCTCGAGGAACTGCTGGTCGTCGAGGAGAAACGCGCGTTCTGCGAGCTCTTCATCCGCGACATCCTCTACAACCAGGCCGAGCGCCCGTTGGTAATCGGCAAGTACGACGAGCACGACCGACCGCTCGTGCCCGCCGACGGCGAGCTCGACGCCGACCGGATCGCCGAGATCGTGGCCTCGCGCCTCGAGCGGCGCATCCACCTCGAGTCGATCACGGCGCGCGTGGCGCTCCTCGAGGCGCTGCGCCAGCGGCCCGCGCCGCTGACGCTGGTGCGTCAGCCCTACTTCTGCTCGGGCTGCCCGCATAACCGTTCGACCGTGCTGCCGGAGGGCTCGATCGCCAGCGCCGGCATCGGCTGCCACGGGATGGCGCTCTTGATGGACCGGAAGACGATGGGGCTCACCCACATGGGCGGCGAGGGCGTTCAGTGGGTGGGCATCGCGCCATTCACCGAGACGAAGCACCTCTTCCAGAATCTCGGCGACGGCACCTTGTTCCATTCCGGCTCGCTGGCGATCCGCCAGGCGGTCGCGTCGAGCGCCAACATCACCTACAAGATCCTCTACAACTCGGCGGTGGCGATGACGGGCGGCCAGGACGCGGCCGGCGCGATGCCGGTGCCCGAGCTGACGCGCTCGCTCGCCGCCGAGGGCGTCAAGCGCATCATCGTGATGACCGACGAGCCGGACAAGTATGCGAAGGGCACGGTATGGCCGCGCGGCGTTGAGGTCTGGCACCGCGACCGGCTCGACGAGGCGCAGCGGCTGCTCCGCGATATTCCAGGCGTCACGGCGCTCGTCTACGACCAGCGATGCGCCGCGGAGAAGCGCAGGCTGCGCAAGCGCGGCCGGCTCCCCGACCCGGAAATGCGCGTCGTCATCAACGAGGCGGTCTGCGAGGGTTGCGGCGACTGCGGCGTGAAGAGCAACTGCCTCTCGGTGCATCCCGTCGAGACCGAATTCGGACGGAAGACGCAGATCCACCAATCGTCGTGCAACAAAGACTACTCGTGTCTGAAGGGGGACTGTCCCTCGTTCCTGACGGTCGTGCCGCTCGTCGACCCCCGGAAGAAGGAGCGCCGCGTCTTCAAGATCGAGCGGGCGCTGCCGGAGCCCGAGCTCAAAGTACCGGGTGACGCCAATATCTTCATGATGGGCATCGGCGGCACCGGCGTGGTGACCGTGAACCAGATCCTGGGTACCGCCGCGCTCCTCGACGGCAAGCACGTCCGCGGCCTCGACCAGACCGGGCTCAGCCAGAAGGGCGGGCCGGTCGTCTCGCACCTCAAGATCTTCGACCGCACCGCCGACGTCTCGAACAAGATCGCCGCCGGGTCCGCGGACTGCTATCTCGGATTCGACATCCTCGTCGCGACCTCGCCGCAGAACCTCGATCACGCTCGCCCCGAGCGAACGATCGCGATCGTCTCGACCAGCCAGGTGCCGACCGGCGCGATGGTCACGTCGACGACGGTCGAGTTCCCCGAGGCGAACGGACTCATCACCTCGATCAACCGGGTCACACGCAAGGACGAAAACCTCTACCTCGACGCGCTCGGGCTGGCCGAGACGCTCTTCGACGACCACATGGCCGCCAACATGATCGTGCTGGGCGCCGCCTGGCAGGCCGGCGCCCTCCCCGTGAGCGCGGAGGCGATCGAGGAAGCGATCGTTCTGAACGGCGTCTCCGTGCCGATGAACAGCCACGCGTTCCGCGCGGGCCGGTTGCTCGTCGTCGACCCCGCCTGGGTGGGCACGGTCACGCGGCACCGCCTGGGCGCCGTCGACGCGGCGCCGGAGCTCTCCGCGGAGGCGCGGCAGCTCGTGGAGGCAGTCGGGGCCACCGGCGAGCTCCGGCGCCTCCTGGAGGTTCGCGTGCCCGAGCTGCTCGCCTACCAGAATGCGGCGTACGCGCGGAAGTATCTCCACTTCGTGCAGCGCGTACGCGAGTCGGAAGCCGCCGCCATGCCCGAGGAGTCGCGTTTCTCCGAGGCGGTCGCCCGCCATCTGTTCAAGCTGATGGCGTACAAGGACGAGTACGAGGTGGCGCGTCTGCATCGCAAGACGGACATCGCGCGCGCGCTGGCTACCGAGTTCCCCGGCGGCGTCACCCTCCACTACAACCTGCACCCGCCCTTTCTCCGCGCCCTTGGCGTCACACGGAAGATCCGGCTCGGCACGTGGTTCGATCCGATCTTCGGCGTGCTCGCCGGGATGAAAGCGCTGCGCGGCACCTGGCTCGACCCGTTCGGATTCGCGGCGGTGCGGCGTGTGGAGCGCCAGCTCCCCGGGGAGTATCGCGCACTCGTCGAGAAGGCGCTCGTCGGCCTCTCGCCGGAGAGCTACGAACGCGCCGTCAAGCTCGCGAGCCTGCCCGACCTGATCCGCGGCTACGAGGAGATCAAGCTCCGCAACGTCCAGCGCTTCCGAGACGAGGTCCGCGCGCTCGGATTCTGAAGGCGCCGATTGGGTTACGGGAAGGGGACGCGATGACGAATCTCGAGCGGCAGATGAAGGCGCTTCAGAAGCACCTCAAGACCCTGAAGACCCAGGCCAACCGGGCGCGGGGCGAGGCGCGCCGGCGCATGAAACGGATCGAGCGGCGGACGCGCGTCGAGGTCGAGCGCACGATGCGCCGCGCCGAGCCCCAGGTGCGCCAGGCGGTGGCCCAGGCGGCGCTGCTGAGCCGCAGTGTGAAGGTCGGCGTCCGCGCCGGCGCCGCATCCTATCGCGCCGGCCGCGCCCCCAGGCGCTGAGCCTCGTCAGTTCATAGGCTCGCCTCGGACGGTGGGGCCCCAGCCCCCCGACGTCCTGCGGCTCGCGCTACCATCCCCCGCGTCGGGTGCGCTCGCGCTTGAGCGCGCCCCGCCGTTTTTTCGCGTCGAGCCGCCGCTCGCGCGCGCCGGCGGAAGGCGCGGACGCTCGGCGCGGCCGCGGCTCGCGCAGGGCGGCGGCGACCAGGGCGCGCACCCGGTCGCGAGCGTCCTCGAGATTCCGCGCCTGATTGCGCGTGGCCTGGCTCGAGACCATCAGTCGGCCGTCAGCATCGAGCCGGTGACGACAGAGCGTCGTCAGACGCGAGCGCGCGGCCGCCGAGAGGCCTTCGACGGCATCAAGGTCGACACGCAGGTCCACCTTGGTCGCGACCTTGTTGACGTTCTGACCGCCCGGGCCAGAGGCGCGCACGGCGCGGACGTGGAGCGCCCCCTCGGGCACACGCACGATGCTGTTGACGACGATCGCGCGGCTCACCCGTCGATTGTACCGTGCTCGACGCTCGCCTCGGGCCTGGGGGCCCCCGCCCCGCGACGTCCTGCGGCTCGCACGACCGCGACCCTCTGAAGAGCTCGCCTCGTCGGTCGAACCGCCTCGGCTCGCACTACCATCTATAATCTCGAGTCGTGACCATCGCTGAGCGCCGGCGCCTCACCGACGTCGCTCGCGGCGCCGCCCACGCCGACCTCTACGTGCGCGGCGGATCGTTGCTCAACGTCTACACCGGCGAGATCTATCCGGCCGGCATCGCCGCCAAAGGCGAGCGGATCGCGTACGTCGGCGCCCGCGACGACATGGTCGGCCCGCGCACACGCGTGGTGGACGCGCGGGGGCAGATCCTGGTGCCCGGCTACATCGACCCGCACGTGCACCCGGCGACCCTGACCACGCCGGCCGCGCTCGCGCGCTTCGTCCTACCGCTCGGCACGACGGCCGTCGTCGCGGACACGCTCCAGTTCTGGGAGCTGGGCGGCCTGGCCGCGTTCCGGCGGGTGGCCGACGCGCTGCGCGCATCGCCCCTCCGGTTCTACTGGATGATCCGTCCGCACGCCCAGAGCCGCGCGCCCGACGAATGGCGGCGGTTCGACCTCACGGCGCTCGCGCGGGCGATGGCGCATCCGAGCGCGATCGCGATCGGTGAGGTGACGCGATGGCCGGACGCCTGGCGCGGCGACCCCGAGCTGCTCCGACGGCTCGCCCTCGCGCGCGGTGGACGGGTCGAGGGCCACACGGCCGGCGCGTCGGCGGAGAAGATCTCCGCGATCGCCGCGGCCGGCTTCACCTCGGACCACGAGCCGATCACCGCCCAGGAGGTGCTCGACCGCGCGCGTCAGGGCATCGCGGTGATGCTGCGCGAGTCGTCCCTCCGGCCCGATCTCGTCGGACTGCTCGACGCCTTGAAGACGGCGCCGGCGCTCGCGTCGCGGCTGATGCTCACGAGCGACGGCTCGATGCCCGCGTTCATCCGGACTCACGGGTTCGTCGACCATCTGATCCGCGTGGCGCTCGAGCGGGGCGTGGCGCCCGTCGACGCGTATCGCATGGCAACGCTGAACCCGGCGACCTACTACGGGCTCGACGCCGACGTCGGGGGCGTGGCGCCCGGTCGCTTCGCGGACATCTGCCTGCTCGAGGATCTCTCCGCGCCGCGGCCGGCAACTGTGATCGCGCGCGGCAAGGTGGTCGCCGCCGGTGGCCGGCTGCTCGCGCGCGTGCCGGAGCCTCCGTGGCGGCGAGTATTCACGTCCGCCGAGGCGCGGCTCGCGGTGCGGTGGCGGGCGGGCCCCGGAGACTTCGCGCTACCCGCTCGCGAGCGCTACCCGGTCATCAAGCTGGTCAGCGCGGTGATCAGCCGACTGGAGGAGCGACCGATGGTGCCGGGCGATCTCCACGCGGCCCTCCTGGATCGCGGAGGACGCTGGGTCGCGCCGGGCGTCGTCGCGGGCTTCGCCGAGCGGCTCGATGGCTTCGCGGCCACGACCAGCACCGACTTCAACATCCTGGCACTCGGTCGCCGGCCGGAGGCGATGGCGCGGGCCGTCAACCGGCTCCTCGACCTTCACGGAGGGATCGTCCTCGTCGACGGCGACCGAATCGCCTACGAGCTGCCGCTGCCGCTCGGGGGCATCATGACGCGCAACACGGTCGACGAGGCAGCCGAGCAGGAAGACGAGTTGCGCCGGCAGCTCGTCGAGCGCGGCTACCCCCACCACGAGCCGCTCTACACGCTGTTCTTTCTTGCGGCGGACTTTCTCCCGGCCGTGCGGCTCTCGCCGCGCGGCGTCTGGGACGTCAAGCAGCACCGGATTCTTCTTCCCTCGCGACGCCGGCGCCCGGGCAGTCAGTCCACGCCGTGACCGGAAGCGCGCCCCGGCGTCAGCGCCGACTCGCGCTCGGCGTGCTCCTGGCCGCCGCCGCTCTGGCAGTGGCGGTCTTTCCCATCCGCGGGACGTGGTGGGGCGGCTGGATCCTGGCGATCGCCGAGGCGGGCATCGTCGGCGGGCTCGCCGACTGGTTCGCGGTCACGGCGATTTTCCGGCGGCCGCTCGGCCTACCGATCCCGCACACTGCGCTCATCCCGGCCAACTGGGAGCTGATGGCGGCGCGCGTCGGCACGATGGTCGGAAGCCGCGTGCTCACGAAGGAGTACGTCGCGCAGGAAGTCGCTCGTGTGGATGTCGCGTCGTTGATCGCCCGGGCGGCCGAGCGGCTCACCACGCGCGACCTCGACACCGCCACGCGCGAGCTGGCCCGCTGGCTCGCGGCCGAGCTGTCGCCAAAGGCGGCGGGCGACCTGGTCACGCGTCTGCGCGATCTCCTTCTCGACCGGCCGCTGGCCCCGGCGCTCGCCGCGGCGCTCGAGTTGGCACGCCGCCACGGGTGGGACCAGCGGGGCGTGACGGCACTGGCCGGCGCCATGGCGGAGGCGCTCGACCGGCCCGCGTTCCGCTCGACGGTCGGCGAGCTGGTGAGCGATCTCCTCGCGCGCTATCGAGAGCGGATGGGCACGTCTCCGCGCTTCTGGCTCGGCGTGGCGAGCCTGCTCGGGCTGATCGATCGCGACCGCGTCCTCGCGGCGATCCAGACGGGACTCCGCCAGGTCGTCCAGGATCCAGATCATCCGTTGCGCCAGCGACTCGCCGAGGCGGTCGGCGACCTTCCCGCGCGCTTGCGCGCGGACGCGCGCCTGGCGGCGCGCGTCGAGGCGGCGAAGCGCGACCTGCTGGCGACACCGGTCGCGACGCGCGTCCTCGAGGACGCGGCGGCGGCGCTGCACCGGACGCTGCTCGCGGACCTCGACCGGCCGCGCTCCGAGGTCCGCGTCTGGATCGTGGAGCGGCTCGAGCGCGCCCGCCGGGCGCTGGCCGGCGACGAGGACCTCCGCCGTCAGCTCGACCGATGGGTGAAAGCGCGCGCGATCGAGGCGGTCGAGCACCACCACCAGCGGCTCGCCGAGTTCATCGAGAACGGCGTGCGCGCCCTCGGCCCCGAAGGCGTGGTGCGACTCATCGAGGAGCACGCCGGCGACGACCTCCAGTACATCCGCGTCAACGGCACGGTCGTCGGCGGGCTGGCGGGCGGGTTGCTCTACGCGGTCCACCTCCTGTTGCGGCTGGTTTGAACATCGAGGGGGAGCGGCGCCACTCCCCCGACTCCGCTCACCGGTCAACCCGAGCCGGGCATCCCCCAGGATTCGGCGGCGCCGGCAAAGCCGGCGCACGAATGTGAAACCGGCTCGACCGGCGGGAGCACGTTGCGTGGGGCCACACGCGCTGTCCCGCAGGAGCGGAAACCGGTTTGTCGGCTCCGGCGTTTTCACGTAAACTCCGACTCGCCCAGTTGATGCGGGAGGTGCCCATGTCACGCGTGCGCTTCGCGCTGTGCTCGACTGTTGTCATCGTCCTCGGCGCCGTCACGCTCATCGCGCCGGCCACGAGCCAGACTCCCCCGACGTCGCCGATCCCCCAGCCGTCGCAGACACCCCAAGCGTCGCAGACACCCCAAGCGTCGCAGACTCCAAAGTCGGGTGGCGTCCTCAACATGATGCTGCGGGAAGACCTGTCCCAGGGCTTCGCCATCCACGAGACCTCCACGATCTCGAGCGTGTGGCCGGTGATGCCCTGCCTGAGCAACCTGGTGCTGTTCGATCCGCTGAAGAAGACCGAGAGCGTGGACACGATCATCGGCGAGCTGGCCGAGAAGTGGTCGTGGCAGGACAACTACCGCAACCTCGTCTTCTTTCTCCGCAAGGGCGTCAAGTGGCACGACGGCCAGCCGTTCACGTCCAAGGACGTGAAGTTCACCTTCGACGTGCTCCGCGAGGCCGCCGACGCCCCCGCCAAGCTCCGCATCAATCCCCGGAAAGACTGGTACGCGAACGTGGAGGCGATCGAGACGCCGGACACGCACACGGCGGTGTTCCGCCTGAAGAAGCCGCAGCCCTCGCTCCTGCTGATGCTCGCCTCCGGCTACACGCCGGTCTACGCCGCCCACCTTTCGCCCGCCAACTACCGGACGACCTGCGTCGGCACCGGGCCGTTCAAGCTCAAGGAGTGGCGGAAGGGCGAGTACGTCGAGTTCGTGAAGAACCCCGACTACTTCGTCAAGGGCCGCCCGTACCTCGCCGGGCTCAAGTACTTCGTCATCGTCGAGCGGGGCACACGGCAGGCCGCCATGCAGGCGGGCAAGGTCGACGTCTCCTTTCCGGGCGAGACGACCAAGACCGCCGCCGAGCAGCTCAAGAAGGCGGTCCCGCAGCTCGTGGTGACGCCCTACAGCCAGAACGTCACCGACAACATCATCATGAACGTCAAGAAACCGCCCTTTGACAATCCTAAGATCAGACTCGCGGTGAGCCACGCGATCGACCGCCGGGCGCTGATCCAGGCCGTGCATCAGGGCGGCGCGGTGGTCGGCGCGGCGCTCGCGCCCAAGCCCTGGGGCTTCTGGGGGCTCGCCGAGAAGGATCTCGTCGGACTCCCCGGCTACGGGGCCAAGCCGGCGGACGAGAAGGCGCTGGCGCGGAAGCTCATGGCCGAGGCGGGCTTCTCGCCCGAGAAGCCGATCAAGGTCGAGATCGTCACGCGCGCGATCGCGATTTACGTGGACATGGCGTCGTTCGTCATCAACGAGCTGAAGCAGATCGGCATCGACGCCACGCTCAAGCAGATCGAGACGGCGCAGTGGCACGCGACGGCGACCCGCGGCGACTATCAGATCGGCGCGAACCTGACGGGCATCGGCCCCGACGACCCCGATGCGAACTACTACGAGAACTACGCGTGCGGCTCCCCGCGCAACTACAGTCAGTACTGCAACGAAGAAGTCATGAAGATGTTCGACGCGCAGTCGCAGGAGCTCGACCCGAAGAAGCGGCTGGCGCTCAACGTCGCGATCCAGAAGAAGCTCGAGGCCGACGCCGCGCGGCCGATCCTGGACTGGAAGATCGACTTCTTCACCGTCTGGCCGCACGTGAAGAACCTGATCCCGCACCAGTCCATCTACAACTTCGGCCGGATGCAGGAAGTGTGGAGCGACAAGTAAGCCCGAGCGCGGTGGCGAGCGCGTGAAGACCTACGTCGCCCAGCGACTCGTCATCGCGCTCCTGACGCTCCTGGGCATGTCGATGGTGATCTTCACGCTGCTGCGCCTGGCGCCCGGCGACATCGTGGACATTCTCTTCTCGACGGCCGGCTTCGTCAGCCCGTCCGAGAAGCAGGCGATCATGAAGGAGCTGGGGATGGACCGGCCCTACTGGGTCCAGTACCTCGACTGGCTCCGCCAGATCGTGACCGGCGACCTCGGCAAGTCCTATCGATACGACCAGCCTGCCTGGCAGATCATCCGCCCGCTCGTCCCGGTGACGCTCGAGCTGGCCGCGCTCTCCACCCTCTTCGCGGTGCTGATCGGCGTGCCCGCGGGCGTCGTCAGCGCCGTGCGTCAGGACACGACGCTCGATTACGTGCTGCGCGTGTTCAGTCTCGCCGGGCTCTCGATGCCCGCGTTCTGGCTCGGCATGGTGATCATCCTCGGCCTGGTCACATGGTTCGCATGGATCCCGCCGCTCACCTACGTGGGGCCGACGGAGGACTTCAAGCTGCACGCCGTGCAGTTCCTGCTGCCGGCGCTCGCCGTCGGCTACCGGTCCTCGGCGCTGATCATGCGCATCACCCGCTCGTCGTTGCTCGAGGTGATGCGCGAGGACTACATCCGCACGGCGTGGGCCAAGGGCCAGACCGAGCGCGTCGTCATCTGGCGCCACGCGCTCAAGAACGCCTTGCTCCCGGTCGTCACCGTCATCGGCATCGAGTTCGCGTTTCTCATCGGCGGCCTCGTGGTCACGGAGACCGTCTTCAACCTGCCCGGCGTCGCGCGGTTCCTGGTCCAGGCGATCCTCTGGCGCGACTATCCCATCGTCCAGAACCTCGTCATGTTCATCGCCATCGTCGTGATCCTCTCCAACCTGCTCGTGGACATGCTGTACGGCGTCCTCGACCCGCGCGTGCGCTATGGCGGTTAGGCCGGCCGAGATCGCCGTCCCGGCGGGCGCCCGGCCGCGCGCCGGGACCTGGAGCGTCCTCTGGCGCTTCGCGAGGAAGAAGCCGCTCGGCGCCGCCGGGGGCGCCTTGATCCTCGCGATGCTCCTGACGGCGGTCTTCGCGGAGTTCTTGCAGACGCACGATCCGATCGCCACCGACGCGGCCTATACCCTGGGCGCGCCCACTGCGGAGCACTGGCTTGGCACCGATCACCTCGGGCGGGACATCTACTCGCGGATCGTCCACGGCGCGCGCGTCTCGCTGATCGTCGGCGTCGCCTCCACGCTGATGGGCTCGGTGCTCGGGGGAATCATCGGGCTTTTGTCCGGCTATATCGGCGGCAAGACCGACCTCGTGACCCAGCGGGTGCTGGACATCCTGCAGGGGCTGCCGTTGCTCGTGCTGGCGCTGGTGATGTCGGCCGCCCTCGGGCCCGCGCTCCACAACGTGATCATCGCCATCTCGATCCCGATCATCCCCCGGGCGGCCCGCGTGATCCGCTCGAGCGTGCTGTCGATCCGCGAGATGCAATACGTCGAGGCGGCGCGCGCGCTCGGCGTCCGGCACCTGCGGATCGCGTTCCGCCACATCCTGCCGAACACGATGGGGCCGTTCATCGTCCTCTGCACGGCGCAGCTCGGGAGCGCGATCCTCGTCGAGGCGACGCTGTCGTTCCTCGGGCTCGGGGTCCCGGAGCCGTACCCCTCCTGGGGCCGCATGCTGTCGGTCTCGGCCGCCGAGTACGCGCAGAAGGCGCCGCACCTCGTGCTGTTCCCGGGGGTCGCGATCAGCCTCGCCGTCTTCGGCTCGAACTTGCTCGGCGACGCGCTTCGCGACACGCTCGATCCTCGTCTCCGCGGCGCCGGCTGAGCGTGCCGCTCGCGGCGCCGCGGTGACCAGACACCACGCGACAAGGAGGCCCGCACATGGCTGACGCGCGGCTCGCCTGGCTGCCGGCGACCGAGCTGGCGGCGCTGATCAGGAAAAAGCAGGTGTCCCCGGTGGAGATCATCGGCGCGGTGCTCGATCGCATCGACCGGATCAACCCTCGGCTGAACGCGTTCGTGACGCTGACCGACGACCAGGCGCGGCGAGAGGCGAAGGCCGCCGAGCGAGCCCTCATGAAGCGGGGCGCGCGGCTGGGCCCGCTCCACGGCGTCCCGTTCTCGGTGAAGGACCTCGTCATCACCCGAGGCGTGCGGACGACCTTCGGCACGCCGCTCTATCGCGACCATGTGCCGACCGAGGACGCACCGATGGTCGAGCGGATGAAGGCGGCCGGCGGCATCATGCTCGGCAAGACCAACACGCCGACCTTCGGCTGGCTCGGCGCGACCCACAACCTGGTCTTCGGGATCACTCGCAACCCGTGGAATCTCGAACGGACTCCGGGCGGCTCGAGCGGAGGCGCTTCCGCGGCGGCCGCCGCGGGTCTCGGGCCCCTCCACATCGGCACCGACGGCGGCGGCTCGATCCGCATTCCCGCCTCGTGCGCCGGGATCTTCGGCCACAAGGCCTCCTACGGGCGCATTCCGACGTATCCCGTGAGCGGCGCGTGGAGCCTCTCGCACATCGGTCCGTTGACCCGCACGGTGGCGGACGCCGCGCTGATGCTGACCGTCTGCGCCGGCCCCGACGAGCGCGACCAGTACTCGCTGCCCGGCCCGCGCGTGGACTACGTGAAGGCGCTTCGCGGGAACGTCAAGGGGCTGCGCGTCGCGTACACCGACGACCTCGGCTTCGCGGACGCGGTGGACCCGGAGGTGCGTGCGGCCTGCGCGAAGGCGGCCAGGGCATTCCGCGACCTCGGCTGCCGCCTGGAGGATGTGAAGCCAGGCTGGCCATCGCCGCGCGAGGCGTGGGGAGAGATCTTCTGCGGCGGCATCGCCACGCGGATGGCGCCGTACCTCGATCGGCGCGGCGACATCGAGCCCGGGCTCTACCGGATCATCGAGACATCACTCAAGAACGCGCCGACGAAGTACGTGCAGGCGTGGTTCGATCGGCTCGCGTGGTGGGAGCATCCGCGCGCGTTCTTCGCGAAGTACGATCTCCTGCTGACGCCCACGATCGCGTGTCCGCCGTTCCCGGTGGGGCTCGACAATCCGACGGAGATCGCGGGCAAGCCGGTCGACGCGTACGGGTGGATTCCTTTCACGTACCCGTTCAACATGACGGGGCAGCCGGCCTCGTCGGTGCCGTGCGGCTTCACGAAGGACGGCCTTCCGATCGGGCTCCAAATCGTGGGCCGCCGATTCGACGACGCGACCGTGCTGCGGGCCTCGGCGGCCTTCGAGCGCGCCCGTCCGTGGGCCCAACACCGCCCGGTGCTGGACTAGGGGCGCGCCATGGAGCGCCTCCTGTTCATCGTGTCGCAAGGGCGGCGAGAGCTCTACGACTCCCTGCGCGTGGTGCTCGGGCAAGAGCGGGGTGTCGAGGTGATCCTCGACCGGCGCGTCGTCAAGCGTCGCCGCCGGCACGAGGCGCCGCCCGCGATGGAGCGTCGCCGGTTCGGCCGCCGGGGACGTCGCATCGAGGACGCCGAGATCGAGACCCGCGGCTGGACGGTCGTGCGCTTGCCGTAACGCTACGGAGACCCTGTATCCATCGCGCATGTCTAGGACGTTGGACATTGACGTGCGCGCGCTCCCCGGGGACGCTGCCCACGTGCACCTCGCCGAGCTGCTCGTCGCCATGGCCATCTTCGGCGTCGTCTCGGCCGCCGTGTTCACTGTTCTCCAGCAGGGTCTGCACGTCTATAGGGTCGGTGCGTCGCGCGCCGAATCCCAGCAGAGCGCGCGCGTCGCCGTCGAGCGTCTGGCGGGGGAGATCCGGACCGCCGGTCTGGGCCCGTGGCCCGCGACGTTCGCCGCGATTTCGGTCGCCGAGCCGACACTCATCGTCCTGCACCACGACCTTGACGGCGACGCCGTCATCGCCGGCAACGGCGAGACGATCACCTGGCGCCTCACGGGGACGACGCTGCGCCGCGACGCGGGAGGCGGCGCCCAGCCGATTATCGACGGGGTCCGCGGCTTCGAGCTCGGGTACCTCGACGCCGCGGGCGGGCCCACCCAGGTCCCGGACGAGATCCGGACCGTGGTGATCACGGTCGTGACCGAGGCCGCCTGGGATGTGGTCGAGCGCGCCTCGGTGACGGCCTTCTCGACGCGTGTGCGACTTCGAAATCGCTGACGTTCGACTGAAAAATCGTCAGTTTTCCCCTTGACACGACGTTCCAGGAGACGTTAATGTCTCGTCTCAAGTGGGATGAAGTGGGATGAAGTGGAGGAGGCGTTTCGTCGTTCAGGCGTATGTTTAGAGGTCGCTACCAGCACACGATCGATCCGAAGGGGCGCTTGAGCGTGCCCGCGAGATTTCGAGACGCGCTCGCGCAGTACGACGGCGCGCTGGTCGTCGTGCCGAATGATCACTGCCTCGAGGTGCACCCCCTGGAGGAGTGGCAGCGGATCGAGACGAAGCTGCGCGAGCAGTCGATCTTCAATCCGGAGGTGCGCGAGCTCGGCCGGCTCTACATCTCGCGCGCGAAGGACGTGGCGCTCGACGCCGCGGGACGCATGCTGATTCCGCCGGATGCGCGGGAGCACGCCGGGCTCTCGAAGGACGTCACCCTGGTGGGTGGAGGGCTGCCGCAGTTCGAGGTGTGGGATCGCAGCCGGTTTGACGAGTACGAGCGCACGCGTCAGGAACGGCTGCCGTCGCTGTTCGAAAGGCTGTCGAGCCTGGGAGTGTAGCGGTTCACGTTCCGGTGCTCGCCGACGAGGTCGCGTTTCTCCTGCGGCCGCGCGGCGAGGGATGGGTGATCGATGCGACGGTGGGGATGGGCGGTCACGCGGAGGCGATCCTGAGCGCCAGCGCCGCCTCGGTGAGCCTCCTCGGCCTGGACGTGGATCCCGAGGCGCTCGCGCGGGCGGGCGCGCGTCTGGCGTCGTTCGGCGACCGCGTCCGGCTCGTGCGCTCGAGCTTCCGCGACCTCGCGCAAGCCGCCGACGCGCACGGGATCGACAGCACCCGATCGATTCTCCTGGACCTCGGCGTGTCCTCCTGGCAGTTCGAGCAGTCGGGACGAGGATTCTCCTTCCAGGGAGACGAGCCCCTCGACATGCGTCTGGATCCCCGGGCCGGCGAGACGGCGGCTGCGCTCGTGAACCGGCTCCCCGAGGCGGAGCTCGCACGGGTCATCTTCGAGTACGGCGAGGAGCCGCACGCCCGGCGTATCGCGCGGGCGATCGTGCGCCGTCGACCCCTGACGCGGACGGGCGACCTCGTGGCTGCCGTCCGCGCCGCGGTGCCCCGCGCGGCGTGGCCTCGCCGCCTCCACGTCGCCACGCGCACGTTCCAGGCGGTGCGCATGGCGGTCAACGACGAGCCCGGCGCGCTCCGCCAGGCGCTGGCCCAGGCGCCCGCGCTGCTGGCGGCCGGCGGCCGGTTGGGTGTCATCGCGTTTCATTCGGGCGAAGATCGCATCGTGAAGCAGACGTTCCGAGCTCTTGAGTCGGCGGGGTTCGCCGAGCTCGAGCCGTCGCCCCGACAGCCCGCGGACGACGAGGTGCGGGAGAACCCCCGCGCCAGGAGCGCGAAGCTGCGCGTGCTGGAGCGGCTCCCATGACGAAGGACCAGCGACTTCATCACGAACCCGACCGACGTGTGCGCCGCTCGCTCGTCGTGGCCCTCGCCACCGCGGCGTTGCTCGCGGCCGGCGCCCTCACCGTCGCCGGCGTACGCATCGAACAGGTCCATCTCGCGTACCGGCTCGACGCGCTCCGGAGCGACCGCGGGCGCGCCCAGGAGCGGATCCGCCAGCTCGAGATCGAGGTGGCCACGCTCCGGTCGCCGGGCCGCCTCGAGGCGCGCGCACGACAGATCGGCCTCGTCGTACCCGCACGGGATCAGATCCGGCTCGCGAAAGAATACGTGACCGGCGGGACGGGCCTGGCGGCGGACCGCAGTCGCGCCGCGTCTCTCGTCGCGCCGAGGCCGCCGGCCCAGTGAAGGACGCCGCCGTCCGGACGCGGGTGCTCGTGCTGGCGGCGATCCTCGCCCTCGCGTTCGGAGGCCTCACCGGTCGTCTCGCCTGGCTCATGATCGTCAAGCACGGTGAATTGTCGCAGCTCGCGGAGCGCCAGTACTCGCGCACGGTGGTGCTCCGCGCGCAGCGGGGGCCCATCGTCGACCGCCGGGGCGCCGCGCTCGCGACGTCGACGGCGACCGAGTCGCTGTTCGTCCAACCGCGCGGCGTCGGCGACCCGGTCCGCGTCGCCGCGCGCCTGGCGCCGGTCATCGGCCTGTCGGAGCCGGAGGTTCACGCCGCGCTGACGAGCGCCCGCCCCTTCGTATGGCTCCGGCGGAAGCTCCCGCCCACCATCGCCGAGCAGGTCAGGACCCTCCGCGAGCCCGGGCTCGGCTTCCTCCCCGAGCCGCTCCGGCTCTATCCGAATCGCGAGCTGGCGGCGCACGTCGTCGGGTTCGAGGGCCTCGAAGGCGGGCTCGAGGGCATCGAGCGGGCCTTCAACGCGGAGCTGGCCGGCGTGCCCGGCAAGGCGATCGCCGGACGGGACGCGCTCGGCCGCGAGGTGGCGACTCAACACCTGCTCAGACCGCCGCTGCCCGGCCACGGCGTCATGCTGACGATCGACAGCACCATCCAGTACATCGCCGAGCGAGAGATCGACGCCGCCTACCGGCGGACGCACGCGAAGGCCGCGATCGTGGTGGTGCTCGAACCGCGCTCGGGCGACATCCTCGCGATGGCGATCCGCCCGACGTTCAACCCGAACACCTTCCTCGACGTGCCGTCGGCGGACCACTGGCGCAATCGCGCGGTGACCGACCCCTTCGAGCCGGGCTCGACGTTCAAGGCGATCCTCGCCGCCGCTGCGCTCGAAGAAAGCGTCGTCAAGCCCGACGACCGCATCAACGGCGAGAACGGCGCGATCACGCTCGCCGGGACGACGATCCACGACTGGAAGAAATACGGATGGCTCACGTTCGCCGAGGTCCTACAGAACTCGTCGAACATCGGATCGATCAAGGTCGGGCTCGCGCTCGGCCGCGAGCGCTACCACCGGTACATGAAGGCCTTCGGCTTCGGCGCGACGACCGGCGTGGGCCTGGCCGGCGAGAGCCGGGGGCTCCTGCGCGACCCGCAGCGCTGGTCGCTCCTGTCGCTGCCGACGATGTCGATCGGCCAGGAGATCTCGGTCACGGCGCTCCAGCTCGTCGCGGCGTTCGGCGCGATCGCCAACGACGGGACGCTGATGCAGCCCCGGCTGGTGCGGTCGACGTTCGACGCCGAGGGCCGCGAGACGCGCCGCTTTGAGTCCAAGGCCGTCCGCCAGGTCATCTCGCCGGACACCGCGCGGACGCTCTCGCGCCTGCTCGTCCGGGTCGTGGACTCGGGCACCGGGCGCTTCGCGGCGATCCCCGGGTATGCGGTCGGGGGCAAGACCGGCACGGCCCAGAAGCTCGATCCGGCGACCGGGCGCTACTCGCGCGCGCCGGGAGTCCTGTCGTTCGTCGGCTTTGCCCCGGCCGACGAGCCCCGGTTCGCCATGCTCGTCATGCTCGACGAGCCCAAGAACGAGAAGTGGGGCAGCGAGGCGGCGGCGCCGATCTTCAACGCGATCGGCCGCGAGATCCTCCGCTACCTCGAGGTCCCGCCGCGCGACGCCCAGCCGCTGCAGATCGTCACGGGTGCCGAGGCCGTCGCCCCGGCACGGGTGAGACTGGTGAGCACGGCTCCGGAGGTGGTGGAACCCGATGGGACGAGGCGGATGCCCGACCTCGCCGGGAAGACGTTGCGCCAGGCGCTCGGAGCCCTCGAGCCACTCCGGGTCGAGGTCAGGCTCGCAGGGCAGGGACGCGTCGTTCGCCAGGCACCAGCGCCGGGTGAGCCGCTCGAGCCGGGCGCCGTCGCTCGCCTCACACTGACGCGCGTGGCGGGGGGCGCACGGTGAGATGGTCGTGCGCGCCGAGGCGCGTCGGGCGACGAGGCGAGCTCTGCAACGGTTCGGAATCGTGCGAGCCGAGGCGGTGAGATGGCGGGGAGGGGCACGGACATGAGCGAGCTGCTCGCGGCGCTCCCGGAGAAGCAGGTGATCGGCGAGCCGCCACGGTCGGTCTCGTCCATCGCCAGCGACTCGCGCCGCGTCGAGCCGGGCGGGTGCTTCGTCGCGGTCACCGGGTTCAAGCAGGACGGGCGCCACTTCATCCCGGACGCCGTGCGGCGAGGAGCGGCGGTCGTCGTCACCGAGGGGGAACCGGTCGCCGGGCTTTCCGTCGCTCAGGTGCTCGTGCCGTCGGTCCGGGTGTCGCTCGCCCGACTCGCCGGCGCGTTCTACGGCCACCCCTCGCGACAGCTCACGCTCGTCGGCATCACGGGGACGAACGGCAAGACGACGACCTCCTATCTGATCGAGGCGCTGTTGCGCGCCCGCGGCCTCGGCACCGGCGTGATCGGCACGATCCAGTACGTGCTGGGCGATGAGACGCGACCGGCCAGCCAGACGACCCCGGAGGCGCTCGACCTCCAATCGATGCTCGCGCACATGCGCGACGGCGGCGTCCGGGGCGTCGCGATGGAAGTGTCGTCGCACGCGCTCGCGCTCGCGCGCGCCGACGGCCTCGCGTTCGATGTGGCGGTGTTCACGAATCTCACACAGGATCACCTCGACTTTCACGGAACGCTCGAGAGCTACCGGCTCGCCAAGCGCCGGCTGTTCGAGCTCCTCGCCGGGTCGCCCAAGCCCACCCGCACCGCCGTCGTCAACGGGGACGATCCGGCGGGGGCGACGATGATCAGCGGGCTCGACGTGGCCGCGCTCCCCTTCGGGCTCGGGGCCTCCGCGCGCGTCCGAGCCGTCGAGCACGCCTCGTCGCTCGAAGGTATCCGCATGACGGTCGAGACGCCGCGCGGCCGCGTCGGGCTCACGTCGCCGCTGATCGGCGAACACAACGTGTTGAACCTGCTCGGGGCCGTGGCGACCGGGCTCGCGCTGGGCCTCGAGCTGCCCGCCATCGCGCAAGCCCTCGCGGCGGTCGGCACCGTGCCCGGGCGCTTCGAGCAGGTGCGGGCCGGCCAGCCGTTCCTCGTGATCGTCGACTACGCCCACACCCCCGACGCCCTCGAGCGCGTGCTGACCACGGCGCGGAAGCTCACTCACCGGCGGCTCGGGGTCGTCTTCGGCTGCGGCGGCGACCGCGACCGCGGCAAACGGCCGATCATGGGCGCGATCGCCGCGCGCCTCTGCGACCGCGTGTGGGTGAGCTCCGACAATCCACGTTCGGAGCGGCCGGAGGCGATCATCGACGAGGTCGTGGCCGGTGTGCGCCGGGCCGGGGCGGCCGCGAGCCGCTACGCGACCGAGCCCGACCGTGCCGCCGCGATCGGGGAGGCGCTCGCCTGGGCCGAGCCCGGCGACACCGTGGTCATTGCCGGGAAGGGGCATGAGACCTATCAGATCATCGGCGCCGACGTGCTTCCGTTCGACGACCGCGACGTTGCGCGACGAATCCTGTCCGAGCCGAGGACCTAGGAGCGCCCGTGCCACCCTTCACCGTGCAGGACATCGTCCGCGCCAGCCAGGGCGCCCTGGTCGCCGGCGACCTCGGCGTGCCCGTCACCGGGGTGTCCGTCGACTCTCGAGCGCTCGGCGTCGGCGAAGCCTTTTTCGCGATCCGGGGCAACCGCCTCGACGGTCACGCCTTCCTTGCCGAGGCGGCCTCCCGCGGTGCCGCATGCCTGGTCGTGCACACGCTCCACGACGATGTGCCGGCCAATGTACCGCTGGTGCTCGTCGAGGACACGACGCGAGCTCTGGGCATGCTCGCCGCCTACCACCGCGCGAGATTTTCCATCCCCGTCGTGGCGGTGACCGGCTCGAACGGCAAGACGACCACCAAGGAGCTGATCGCCGCCGTCCTCGGCATGCGCTGGCAGGTGCTGAAGCCGAGTGGGAGCTTCAACAACCAGTGGGGGCTCCCGCTGACGCTCCTCCGGCTCACCGCCGAGCACCAGGCGATCGTGCTCGAGATCGGCAGCCAGCATCCCGGCGAGATCGCGGCGCTGGCCGGGCTCGCGCGACCGACTGTCGCCGTCGTCACGACGGTCGCGCACGCCCATACCGAGTTCCTCGGCTCGCTCGACGGGGTCCGCGCCGAGAAGGCGGCGCTGGTCCGCACCGTCGACGCCGACGGTCGGGTCGTGCTCAACGCCGACGATCCGCGGGTCGCGGGCATGGCACGAGACAGCGCCGCGCCTGTCATCACGTACGGCCGCTCGCCCGGGGCCGACGTGCGAGCGGCGGGGGACATCGTCGAGGATGCGCGGACGCTCGCGTTCACGCTCGAGAGCGGGGGAGAGCGGACACCGGCCACGCTCGCCCTGGTGGGACGGCACAACGTGACGAACGCGCTCGCCGCCGCGGCGGTGGGCGTGGCGCTGGGCTGGCCGCTCGACGAAATCGCCCGCGGGCTCGCCGGGGCCCGGCCGGTGGCGGGTCGCTGCGTGTGGCGCGACGCGGGCGGTGTGCGTATTCTCGACGACACGTACAACGCGAATCCCGTCTCGGTCCGTTCCGCGCTCGAGACCGCCGCGACGCGCCGCGCGGCCGCGCCGTCGGGACGCCTCGTGGTGGTGCTGGGCGATATGCTGGAGCTTGGCGCGATCGCCGAGGAAGCGCACCAGGAGATGGGCCGCGCGGTGGTGGCGGCCGGCTCCGACGAGTTCGTCGGCGTGGGGCGGCTGGCGCGGTTGGCCGTCGAGGCCGCGCGCGCGGCGGGCCTGGCCGCGGCGCACCACGCCACGACGTTCGAGGACACGGTGGCCCACCTCCTCAAAGGATTGGCGCCGGGCGACGTCGTGCTCGTGAAAGGCTCGCGCGGCATGCGCATGGAGCGGGTCGTGGACGCGCTGGTGGCGCGCCTGGCCCGATGAGGGAGCCGGATGCTCTATTACTTCCTCGTCCCGCTCGCCAAGGATCACATCGTCTTCAACGTCTTCCGCTATCTGACGTTCCGCTCGTTCATGGCCCTGATCTCAGCGTTCATCATCTCGCTCGTCGTCGGGCCGTGGCTGATCCGCCGCCTTCGAGTGCTGCAGCATGGCGGCGAGACGATCCGCGAGGATACCCCCGAGCGGCACCGCACCAAGAAGGGCACGCCGACGATGGGCGGGATCGTCATCCTGACGGCGATCCTCGCGACGACGTTGCTCTGGGCCAATCTCGCGAACCGGTACGTGTGGGTGGTGATCCTGGCGACGGCGGGCTTCGGCTTGATCGGCGTCTGGGACGACATGACCAAGCTGCGCACGCGCAAGGGCCTCGCGACGCGGGTGAAGTTCAGCGCGCAGCTCGTGCTGTCCCTGGGGGTCGTGCAGCTGGTCTTCTGGCAGGCGCCCAGCGCCTGGCTGCCGGTGCTGGCGATCCCCTTCTTCAAGGGTTGGCTGATCGAGCTGGGCTGGCTCTGGATCCCGTTCGCGATGCTCGTCATCATCGGCGCCTCGAACGCCGTGAACCTGACGGACGGGCTCGACGGGCTGGCGATCGGCCCGGTCATCATGGCCGGCGCCGCGTTCGGTGTGATCGCGTACCTCACGGGCAACTTCCGGGCCGCCGACTACCTCAAGATCCTCAACGTGAGAGGCGCGGGCGAGCTGACGGTCTTCTGCGGGGCGCTGATCGGGGCGGCGATCGGGTTCCTGTGGTTCAACTGCCATCCGGCCGAGATCTTCATGGGCGACGCGGGCTCGCTGGCCCTGGGCGGCGCGATCGGCACGCTGGCGGTGTTGACCAAGGCGGAGCTGCTGTTGCCGCTGATCGGCGGCCTCTACGTCGTCGAGGCGCTGTCGGTGATCATCCAGGTCGCGAGCTTCAAGCTGACCGGGCGCCGCGTCTTCCGCATGGCGCCCCTGCACCATCACTACGAGCTCTCGGGCTGGCCCGAGCCGAAGATCGTCGTCCGGTTCTGGATCGTGTCGTTCGCGCTCGCGCTGCTGGCGCTCACGACCTTGAAGCTCAGATAAGGAGGACCGCGTGAGCTCGCTCGACGAGGTGGACACGGTGACCCGGGGGCAGGCCTACCTCCATGCCCTCGCCGGCCGTCGCGTGACGGTGGTCGGGCTCGCGCGAAGCGGTGTCGCGGCGGCGCGGCTCCTGCGCACCGCCGGCGCTGATGTGGTCGGCACGGACGTGAAACCGGTCACCGCCCTCGGCCGCGAGGCGGCCGCACTCGCCGACCTGGGCGTGCGTCTGCTCGCGGGCGCCGACGAGCCGGCGGCCGCCTTCGCCGGGACCGAGCTGGTGGTGGTGAGCCCCGGGATCCCGCTCGACGGGGCCCAGCTCGCCGCGGCGCGCGCCCGGCAGGTGCCGATCATCGGCGAGCTCGAGCTCGGCTGGCGGGCGATGGAGGCGGAAACGATCGCGATCACGGGGACCAACGGCAAGACGACCACCACGGCGCTGATCGGCGCGGTGCTGGGCCAGCAGCCGCGGCCCGTCCTCGTCGCCGGCAACATCGGCACGCCGCTCTCCGCGCACGCGCTCTCGTTCCCGGCCGACGGTCTCGTGGTGTGCGAGGTGTCGAGCTTCCAGCTCGAGACCATCGAGGCCTTCCAGCCGCGGGTCGCCGTGGTCCTCAACGTCACGCCGGACCACCTCGACCGGCACGGCACGTTCGCCGCGTACGTGGACGCGAAGGCCCGGATCTTCGCGAACCAGGCGCCGGCCGATTGCGCCGTCCTGAACGCCGACGACGAGGCGACGCGAGCCCTGGGATCTCGGGTGCGCGCGCCGGTGGTGTGGTTCAGCCGGCGGCGCGAGCTGGCCCACGGGGTCTTCGTCCGCGATGGGCGCATCGCCGCGCGGCTCAATGGCCACGTCGAGGACATCTGCCCGCTGGCGGAGATCTTCCTGCGCGGCCAGCACAACGTGGAGAACGTCCTCGCGGCGACGGCGTGCGCGCTCTGGACGGGCGTCTCGCCCGCGGCGATCCGTACGGCCGTCGCGCACTTCCGGGGTGTTGCGCACCGGATCGAGTGGGTCCGCGACCTCAAGGGGGTCCACTACTACAACGATTCGAAGGGCACCAACGTCGCGTCGACCCTCCGGGCGCTCGAAAGCTTTCCGGAGCGGATCGTGCTCATCGCGGGAGGCAAAGGCAAGGGACAGGCCTGGGGACCGCTTGCGGCCGCGGCCCGGGGGCGGGTCGCCCACGCTCTCCTCATCGGCGAGGACGCGCAGAAGATCGGCGCCGCGCTCGGGGCCGCGACGATCCCGGTGACGTTCTGCCGGTCGCTCCAGGAAGCCGTCGAGCGCGCGCGCGCGCTCGCCGCGCCCGGAGACATCGTGCTGCTCTCGCCGGCGTGCGCCTCCTTCGACATGTTCGATCATTTTGAACACCGGGGTGACGTATTCAAAAAGCTCGTGGAACGGCTCGACTGATGTCTGGCGGGTTCCTCCAAACGGTGGGGGGGTCTGGGGGAGGAGCGGCGCTCGCTCCCCCCCAGCCCGACTAAACTGCCCAGGAAGCTCGCGCCCGACGTGTGGCTGTTCGGCATCGCGATCGTCCTCCTCTCGGTGGGCGTGGTGATGGTCTACTCCGCGAGCGCGATCGTGGCGGCCGACCGCTTCCACGACCCGTACTTCTTTCTCAAGAAGCAGGTGTTCTGGGCCCTGCTCGGCGCCGGGTGCCTGTGGATGGCGATCCGCCTCGACTACCGCCGTCTGGAAGGGTTCGTGCTCCCGCTCCTGATCTTCGCGGGCGTGCTCCTCGTGCTGGTGCTGGTCTCGCCGCTCGGTCAGGCGATCAACGGCACGCGCCGCTGGATTCGCCTCGGGCCCGTGTCGTTCCAGCCGGCGGAGCTGGCCAAGCTCGCGCTCGTGCTCTATCTCGCCGCGTTTCTCGCGCGCAAGGGCGAGGCGATCGCCGAGCTCCGCCGCGGGCTCGTGCCGCCGCTCGCGGTGGCCGGCCTCCTGGCCGCGCTCGTCCTCGCGCAGCCGGACCTCGGCAATTGCCTGACGCTCATCACCCTCACGTTCACGCTCCTGTTCCTCGCGGGCGGCCGAGTCCGGCACCTGGGCCTCGTCCTCGCGCTTGCGTTGCCGCCGCTCGTGGTGGCGATCTGGGCGGCGCCGTACCGACTGCGGCGCATCGTCGCGTTCCTCGACCCGTGGTCGGACCCGCGCGGCAGCGGATTCCAGATCATCCAGTCGTGGCTCGCGCTCGGCAACGGCGGGATTTTCGGCCAGGGCATCGGCGCGTCCCGCCAGAAGCTCTTCTACCTCCCGGAATCGCACACGGATTTCATCTTCGCGATCATCGCCGAGGAGCTGGGCTTCGTGGGCGCCGCGGCCATCGTCGCGCTCTTCATCGTTCTGGTCTGGCGCGGGCTGAGGATCGGGCTGCGGGCGCCCGACCCCTTCGGCGCGTACCTGGCGCTCGGGATCACCGTGTTGATCGCGACGCAGACCCTCGTGAACCTGGGGGTCGTGACGGGCCTGTTGCCGACGAAGGGGCTGCCACTGCCCTTCATCTCCTTCGGCGGCTCCGCCCTGCTCGTCACGATGGTTTCGACGGGAGTACTCTTGAATATTTCCCAGCACGCCCATGTTTAAGCGGTACCAGCAGATCCACTTCGTCGGGATCGGCGGCAGCGGCATGTCCGGGATCGCCGAGATCTTGTTGAACCTCGGCTACCGGGTGACCGGCTCCGACCAGAAACGCGGCGACGCTGTCGAGCGGCTCGCCGAGCTCGGCGCGAAGATCTTCATCGGCCATCAGGCGGCGAACGTCGAGGGCGCCCACGTGGTCGTCTACTCGTCGGCCGTCTCGCGCGACAACGTCGAGGTCCAGCTCGCGCGCCAGCACCAGATCCCGACGATTCCCCGCGCCGAGATGCTGGCCGAGCTGATGCGTCTCAAGTACGGCATCGCGGTCGCCGGCACCCACGGCAAGACGACGACCACCTCGATGGTCGGAGCCGTGCTCGCCGAAGGCCGCTACGATCCGACGATCGTGGTGGGGGGCCGGGTGACGAGCCTCGGCTCGAACGCCCGGCTTGGCCAGGGGGAGTACCTGGTCGCCGAAGCGGACGAATCCGATGGCTCGTTCCTGAAGCTCGCGCCGACGATCGCGGTCGTCACGACCGTCGACGCCGAGCATCTCGATCACTACGGGAGTCTCGACGCGGTCCGCGACGCGTTCGTCGCGTTCGTGAACAGAATCCCCTTCTACGGGTCGGCCGTTCTCTGCCTCGATCAGCCGAACATCCAGCTGCTCATTCCGAGAATCGAGAAGCGGATCATCACGTACGGCCTGGAGTCGGGCGCCGACCTCGTGGCGCGACGCCTGCGCCTGGCGGGCATGACGAGCCGCTGCGAAGTCTTCCAGCGCGGGAGCCTCCTCGGCGAGCTCGCGCTCCAGATCCCCGGCCGCCACAACGTGCTCAATGCCCTCGCGGCGGTGGGCGTCGGCCTGGATCTGGAGATCCCGTTTCCCACCATCCAGAAGGCGCTGGCCGGGTTCTCGGGCGTCCAGCGCCGCTTCCAGATCCTTGGTCGTGCCCGCGGCGTCACGGTGGTCGACGACTACGGCCATCACCCCGCCGAGATCCGGGCGACGCTGGCCGCCGCCAAGGCCGGGTTCGACTGCCGGGTCGTGACGGTGTTCCAGCCGCACCGCTACACCCGCACCCTGCACCTGCGACAGGAGTTCCTCACGGCGTTCAACCTGGCTGACGCGCTGATCGTGATGGACATCTACGCCGCCGGGGAAGCGGCCATCCCCGGCGTCACGGCCGAGGATCTCGCCGCGGGGATCCGGGCGCACGGCCATCGCGACGTCACCTATCTCGGGAGCGACCGGATGCGCATCGTCGAGCACCTGTGCGAGATCGCCCGGACGGGCGACCTCGTGATCACGCTCGGCGCGGGCGATGTGAGCCAGCTCGGCCCGGAGCTGCTGAAACGCTTGAACGCGGACTCGCTGACTGGGAGGTCGACATGCTAGGAGAGATCCGGGGGGAAGTGCGGTTCAAGGAGCCCCTGAGCTTCCATACCTCGCTCCGAATCGGCGGCGCGGCCGACATCTTCGTCGTGCCTCAGGACGTCGACGACATCCGCCACGCGCTCATGTTCGCCGAGCGTGAACAGCTACCGGTGGCGGTGATCGGAGGCGGCAACAACCTGCTCGTCAAGGACCGCGGCGTGCGCGGCGTCGTCCTGCGGCTCGAGGGCTGTCTCGGGCGCGCGGAGTTCCACGGCGAGGAGGCGATCGCCGGGGCGGGCGTGAGCCTCTCGGCCCTGATTCGAGAAGCCGCCGCCATCAATCTGGGCGGCATCGAGTGCCTCGTCGGAATTCCCGCCACGATCGGCGGCGCTCTGGCCATGAACGCTGGAACGCCGGACGGCTGGATCGGCGATTTTGTGAGCGCCGTCTACTATCTGCACCCGGACGGGACGCTCGGCGAGTACAAACCGTCCGCGGGCACGTTCACGTACCGGAACTTCAACGCGCCGGCCGGCGCCGTGCTGATCGGCTGCCGCCTGCGCCTGCACCGCCGTCCCTTGGCGGAGATCCAGAAGGAAATGAAGCAGCGGCTCAAGATCAAGAAGTCCACCCAGCCGCTGGCGCTCGCCTCCGCCGGGTGCGTGTGGAAGAACCCGGCGGGCGACGTCGCCGCGCGGATGATCGAGAAGTGCGGCCTCAAGGGCAAACGGGTCAACGGCGCCGAGATCTCCTCCAAGCACGCGAACTTCATCGTGAACCGGGGTGGCGGGACCGCCACGGACATCCTGGCCCTCATGGACCTGACGCGAGAGCGTGTCAACAGCCACTTCTCGGTCGTGCTCGAGCACGAGATCAGGATCATCGGAGAGTAAGATGCCCAGCGGCCTCAGCTCCCCGAGGAGCCGTGCCTCGGTCCTCGCCGATCTGGGCGAGCGCTCGGCGTTCGTCGATGGACAGCGCGTGGGGCGGCCGCGGCGCCGGCGTCCGAGCCGGCGCACCCGGCTCCGGCGTCTCGTCGGGATCATCGTGGCCGTCGCCGTGATCCCGGCGGCGGTCGTCGCCGGCGGCCACTGGCTCCTGACGACGCCACGGTTCGCGGTGACGAACGTGGAGGTGCGCGGTGCGTCCCGCACGTCACCCGAGCAAATCCTGGCGGTGGCCGCGATTCCTCGCGGGACGAACATCTTCCGTCTCGACACGGTGGGCGTGACCGGCCGCGTGGAATCGCTTCCGGCGGTGCGCCGGGCCGACGTCGTGCGCGAGCTGCCGGACCGGGTCGTGATCAGCGTCGAGGAGCGGCGTCCGTTCACGCTCGTCCACGGCGGGCGGCTCCACTGGATGGACGAGGAGGGGCGGCTGCTCGGCGCCTCCCTCGCGGCCGTGGCGCCTCCGATGCCCGTCATCAGCGGCCTCACGGCCGACGAGCTCGCGTCCATGCGCACGGCCCCCGGGCCGAAGGCCCGCGCGGCGGTCGCGGTGATCCGCGCGCTCCTCCGAAGCGGCAGCGGGCTGACCGCGGAGATCTCGGAGATCGACATGAGCCGCCGGGAGGGCCCGGTCCTCTATACGATCGACGGCGTCGAAGTTCGCCTCGGAAGCGAGGACTGGGAGGAGCGTCTGGCGCGCCTCGAAGGGGTCCTCGCGCAGGTCGCGGCGCAGGACGTGCGAACGGTCGACCTCCGGTTCCGTGATCAGGTGGTCTTCCAGCGGGAAGGGGCGCGATGAGACGCGCGAAGACGCCGGACCTCGCGGTCGGCCTGGACGTCGGGACCACGAAGATCTGCGCGATCGTCGCCGAGCCCGCGGCCCGGGGCGTGCTGAACATCATCGGGGTCGGGACCGCGCCCTCCCGCGGGCTCCGACGGGGGATCGTCGTCAACATCGACTCGACGGTCGAGGCGATCAAGGCCGCCGTCGCCGAGGCCGAGCAAATGGCGGGCGTCGAGATTTCGGGCGTGTACGCCGGGGTGGCGGGCGGCCACGTCCGCGGCGTCAACAGCCGCGGCGTCGTGCCGATCACCGGCAAGCACCACGAGGTGAGCGAGGCCGACGTGGAGCGCGTCGTCGAGGCGGCGCGCGCCGTCAACCTGCCCCAGGATCGCGAGATCATCCACGTCCTGCCGCAGAGCTTCGTCGTCGATGACGGGGACGGCGTCCGCGAGCCCATCGGCATGTCGGGTGTGCGCCTCGAGGTCGAGGTGCACATCGTGACCGGCGCCGTCACCTCGGTCCAGAACGTCGTCCGCTCGGTGAACCGCGCGGGCCTCACCGTCCAGGACATCGTGCTCGAGCCCCTCGCCTCTGCCGAGGCGGTGCTCTACGACGACGAGAAAGAGCTCGGCGTCGTGGTGATCGACATCGGCGGCGGGACGACCGACGTCGCCCTCCTGCGCAACGGCGCCGTCTGGCACACCGTGGTGCTGCCGCTCGGCGGCGACCACATCTCCAACGACATCGCGATCGGGCTGCGCACGCCGACGGCGGACGCCGAGGACATCAAGAAGCGCTACGGATGCGCGCTGACGGCCCTGGTCCCGGCCGAGGAGACGGTCGACGTGCCGGCCGTGGGCGGCCGTAAGCCGCGGCAGCTCTCGCGGCAACTTCTCTCGGAGATCATCCAGCCGCGTGTGGAGGAGATCTTCACGCTGGTGGCGCGTGAGCTGGCGCGGGCGGGCTTCCAGGACGCGGCGACGGCCGGCGTCGTCGTGACCGGCGGCACCTCGATCATGGAAGGCGTCCCCGAGCTCGCCGAGGGCATCTTCGATCAGCCGGTGCGCCGCGGCGTGCCCATCGGCATCGGTGGACTGGCGGACGTGATCGAGAGCCCGATCTACGCGACCGCCGTCGGCCTGGCGCTCTACGGCAGGCACTCCCGGTCCCCGGGCGAGTCGGGGGCCGCCGCGGGGTCCACCCCGATGGGCCGGCTGACGCGGCTCGTGACTGGATTCCTGAGTGACATCTTCTAGGCCGGGTCGGGACGGGCGACAGCCGCCCCTGTTCACGTCGGACGTGATGCGTTCACACGGCCGGAGGCGGACCTCCGGCGAACCCCCAGAGGAGGCAGCGATGGAGAAGGATCGCACGCGGCGCCCGCTCTTCGAACTCGAGCACCCGGTGCAGGCCGCGAAGATCAAGGTGTTCGGCCTCGGCGGGGGCGGCGGTAATGCGGTGAGCCGCATGATGACGGCGCAGTTCACGGGCGTCGAGTTCGTCGTGGCCAACACCGATGTCCAGGCGCTGCACGCCTCGCCGGCGCCGATCAAGCTCCAGCTCGGAACGAAGCTCACGCAGGGCCTGGGCGCCGGCTCGAACCCGGAAGTCGGCCGGAACGCCGCGCAGGAAGATCCCGATCAGATCACGCGCCTCTTGAGCGGCGCCGACATGGTCTTCATCACGGCGGGGCTCGGCGGGGGGACCGGCACCGGTGCCGCGCCCGTGGTCGCGTCGCTCGCGAAGGATCTGGGGATCCTGACGGTCGCGGTGGTGACCAAGCCCTTCACCTTCGAGGGTCGGAAGCGGATGCTCCAGGCCGAGGCCGGGCTCGAGGCGCTCAGGGGCGTCGTGGACACGCTCATCACGATCCCGAACCAGCGGCTGCTCTCCGTCGTGGACCGCGGCACTCCGCTGATCGCCGCATTCCGCGTGGCCGACTCTGTGCTCCAGCAGGCGGTGCAGGGGATCTCGGACCTGATCCTGGTTCCCGGGCTCGTCAACCTCGACTTCGCCGACGTCCGCACGATCATGTCGGGCATGGGTCTGGCGATGATGGGCACGGGCACCGGCAAGGGGGAGAACCGCGCCCTCGACGCCGCGCAGAAGGCGGTCGCGAGCCCACTCCTCGACGAGACCTCGATCGAGGGTGCGCGCGGGATCCTGATCAACTTCACCGGCGGCGCCGACCTGTCCATCCACGAAGTCGAGGAGGCGGCTCGGATCGTCCAGGAAGCCGCGCACGAGGAGGCGCACATCATCTTCGGCGCCGTCATCGATCCGCAGCTCTCGGACGAGGTCCGGATGACGGTGATCGCGACGGGCTTTGCCGAGAAAAAGGAAGCGGTCGGCGTCGGCGGCAAGGTGGTCGACCTGCCGCGCGCCTCGCGCGCGGCTCCGGCGGCGGCGGCGACGCAGTGGCGGCGGCGCTTCGCCGACTCGCGGGCAGAAGCTGAGGGCGAGATCGGCGACGGCGACCTCGAGGTCCCCGCTTTTCTCCGGCGCCAAGCGGACTAGGGCCGCGGGGGAGCGGGCGGGGCTTGTCACGCTGAGAAGCGTCACTGAGAAGAGATGACTTCGGAGCTGCGTCGCTCGTCGGGGTGGGGTTGCCGCATGCGACGACGACGCGGCACTGTCCGGGGATCGCTTCGTTCGCCGAGCCGATTTCCCCTGAGGCGCCGAGAGCGCCGTTTCGGTTCGAGGCCGCGGCGATCTTGGGCGGAGCCGGGCTCGAGATCGGCCGGGTGAGCTACGCTCGCCAGGTGCACGGCGCCGAGACGGCGCGCGCGCCCGCGGGCGGGGGATTCGCGGGCTCGGTCGACATCCTCGTCACCGCCGAGCGCGGAGTGCCGCTCGCGATCTTCACCGCGGACTGTCTCGCGATCGTCTTCTACGATCCCGGGGCGCGGATCCTCGGCCTCGCCCACGTCGGCTGGCGCGGGACGGTGCGCGGCGCGACGCAGGCGGCCGTGCGGGCGATCGGAGAGCTGGGCGGGCGCGCCTCCTCGCTCCGTGTCGCGATCGCGCCATCGATCGGCCCCTGCTGTTACGAGGTCGACGAGCCGGTCACGGCAGAGCTGGCGCGCGCGTTCGAGGGGCGCTGGAGGGCGTGGGTCAGGCCCTCGCGCGCCGGGCACCTCATGCTCGATCTGTGGGCGGCCAACGAGACCCTCTTGAGCGAAGCCGGGGTGGCGCCGACGTCAATCGACAATCCGCGACTCTGCACGGCGTGCCATCCGGAGCTGCTGTACTCGTACCGCAAGGGCAATCGCGGCCGCCTCGTCACGGTCGCCGCTCTTCCCTAGCCGACGACGTTCCTTCCCCTCGGCCGCCAGCCCCCCACCCTGAGCCTCCCCCTGCCCCGAGCCCCCTGCTAGAATCAGCCTGCGCCCATGATCGACATTCGTGCCAACCTCGAACGCGTGCGTGAACGGGTCGCCCGGGCGGCGGAACGCGCGGGCCGGCGCGCCGAAGACGTGCTCCTCGTCGGGGTCTCCAAGACCGTTGACGTCGGGCGGATCCGCCAGGCGATCGAGGCCGGCGTGCCGGCGCTCGGCGAGAACCGGGTGCAGGAGGCCCGTGGCAAGATCGCCGAGATCGGCCGGCTGGTCCCGTGGCACCTCGTCGGGCATCTCCAGACGAACAAGGTGCGGGAGGCCCTCGAGCTCTTCGACCTGATCCACTCGCTCGACCGGCTGGAGCTGGCGAAGGAGCTCGACAAGCGCGGGCGGACCCGCGGGCGCGCGGTGGACACGCTGGTGGAGGTGAACGTCGGCGGCGAGGCGTCCAAGGGTGGCGTGGGGCCGGACGGACTCGGCGAGCTCCTCGCGGCTGTCGCGGCCATGCCTCACGTGACGGTGCGGGGTCTCATGGCGATCCCTCCGGAGGCGAAGGAGCCCGATGCCTCGCGCGTCTGGTTCCGCGCGCTGCGAAAGCTCGGCGAGCGACACGGCCTTTCCGAGCTGTCGATGGGAATGAGCGGCGATTTCGAGGTGGCGATCGAGGAAGGCGCGACGATAGTCCGGGTCGGCACGGCGATCTTCGGACCCCGATTGGGATGAGGGGGGTCGCCCCCTCATCAGAGGCGACCGGAGGAACGATGACGATCAAGGGTCGTAGCGTCGGCTTCGTGGGCGCCGGCAACATGGGCGAGGCGCTCATCAAAGGACTCCTCGCGGCGAACCTCGTGCCGGCGGAGGCAATCCACGCAACCGACGTGCGTCTCGAGCGCCTCAAGGAGCTCAACCGCCAGTACGGGATCCAGATCTCGTCGGACAGCGCCGAGCTGATCCGCCGCGCCGACATCGTGATCCTGGCGGTGAAGCCGCAGGTCATGGATGCGGTGTTGACGGAGATCGCGCCCGCGGTCACGCGCCGGAAGCTCTTAATCTCGATCGCCGCCGGCGTCTCAACCGCGAAGATGCGCGCGGTCCTGCGTAAAGACGCGCGCCTCATCCGGGTGATGCCGAACACCCCGGCCCTCGTCCTCGAAGGCGTGACGGCCGTCGCCAAAGCCGAAGGTCTCGAGGCCGACGACCTCGAGACCGCCGGCGAGATCTTCAGTGCGGTCGGACGCGTGGTCGTGCTCGGCGAGGAGCTGATGGACGCGGTGACCGGCCTGTCGGGCTCTGGACCCGCGTACATCGCCGTCGTGATCGAGTCGCTCGCGGACGGCGGGGTCCGGATGGGGCTCGACCGGATCACCGCGATGACCCTCGCGACCCAGACCGTTCTGGGCGCCGCGGCGCTGCTGCGCGAGACCGGGCTCCATCCGGGCGCGGTCAAGGACATGGTCTGCTCCCCGGGGGGCACCTCGATCGCCGGCATCGCCGCGCTCGAGGAGGGCGGGATCCGCACGACGTTCATCAAGGCGGTCGAGCGGGCGACCCAGCGCTCGCGCGAGCTCGGGCAGGGGCCGAAGTGATGTTCGTCATCAATTACTTCTTCGTCGCGCTGGCGAACCTCGTCAACCTGCTCATCGTCGCCTACATCTGGATCATCATCGCGCGGGCGATCCTTTCGTGGGTGAGCCCCGATCCCTACAACCCCCTCGTGCGCTTCCTGCACCGGGTGACCGAGCCGGTGTTGCGACGGGTGCGCGAGCGGCTGCCGGTGCATCAGCTCGGGTTCGACTTCTCTCCCATGATCGTGATTCTCGTGCTTTACTTCCTGAAGGAATTCCTGGTCCCGGTGCTGTACCGGATCGCCACCGAGATCGGGTAGGAGGCCGGCGTCGATGCGCATCACCCCGCTGGACATCCGCCAACAGCAGTTCACCGTCAAGTTGCTGCGGGGCTTCGACACCCAGGAGGTCGACGCCTTCCTCGACGACGTCGCCGAGGACTACGAAACGGTGCTCAAGGAGAACGCGCAGCTCAAGGAGCAGGTCGCGACCTTCGAGGAGCGGTCGCGCGGGCTCGGCGAGCGCGAGCGAGCGCTGCAGGACACGCTCGTCACGACCCACCGGCTCGGCGACGAAATGAAGGCGGCCGCCCGGCGCGAGGCGGAGCTGCAGATGCGGGAGGCCGAGCTGCGGAGCGAGAAGATCATCGAGGAGGGCCGGGCCGAGGAGGCGAGGATCAGGAGCGAGATCCAGACGCTCCGGCGCGTCCGCCGCCAGCTCATCGAGGATTTCCGCGCGACGCTCGAGAGCTACTACCGGATGATGTCGGCCGAGTTCGGCGAGGACAAGGACGACGCCAAGGCCTGAGGGCGCGCGGCTGTCGCTCCGCGTGCAGCCGCGGGCTGCCCGCGACGAGATCGTCGGCTGGCAGGACGCGACACTCCGGCTGCGCGTCACGGCGCCGCCCGTCGCCGGCGCGGCGAACACGGCCGTCGCGGCCCTGCTGGCCCGCGCCCTCGGCGTTCCGCCGTCGTCGATCCGTGTGATCCGCGGTCTCCAGGCGAGAAACAAGATCGTCGAGATTAGCGGCCTGAGCGACAGCGATGTCCGCGCCAGGCTGGAGTCTCACGCGCCCACGACGCGATCGGGCCCGCCCAAGATGGAAAGTGCCAGAGAAGTTCGGGCGTATCGGAGCCGGGAGGTTCGGGCGAGTCGGAGCCAGGCCGCACCTGTCTCAGGCCACCCTCGGTCCAAGGCGGGCTCATGGACCCCGCTACAATAACGACCATCGCACCAGTGCGATGGTCGGCAGGCCGGCTGATCCTCCTCGACCAGACGCTGCTCCCCGAGCGCGAGGTCGAGCGCGGCTACCAGCGGTGGGAAGACGTCGCCGAGGCCATCCGGGCGCTGGTCGTCCGCGGCGCGCCCGCGATCGGCGTGGCCGCCGCCTTCGGCGTGGTGCTGGCGACGCGGCAGAGCCGTGCCGGGACGTTCGACGGCCTGCTGGTGGACCTCGAGACGGCCATCAAGGGCCTCGCCGCGACGCGGCCGACCGCCGTCAACCTGTTCTGGGCTCTCGAGCGGATGAGGCGCGTGGCGCTCGCGTCGGGCGCGCTGCCACTGACCGAGGTGCGCGTCCGGCTCCTCGCCGAGGCCCAGGCCATCCGCG
>WNGA01003028.1_pt1 | contig 46512 bp, 58 predicted proteins | sample 5400061 | NCBI WGS metagenome assembly WNGA01 (sample SAMN13153366, study PRJNA577476) | soil metagenome | isolation source: 100 cm soil or saprolite under grassland replicate 2 | place: USA:California | collected 2016-06-15
GACAACAGCGCTATCGGTTCCATCACAATCCCACGCAGGCAATCCAAGCCTTGGTGGATCAGCACACGACCCGACGTGCCGCGCTCACTGCATCTCACTGCCCTGGAACCGCACTGATGTAACAGCAAGACAGCCAGGGCTGGGCACCACTACGCAGAGATTGACAACGCGCCGATCAATCTCTAGAATAATGACTACTTGGTCATTTTGTTTTCTGAAGATGCTCCTCTAGCATGAGGTCTAGCGCATGCCAGCGATCCGCGGTCCGCGACTCACGACTCTCCGTGCGACGATCGGCCTGCTCTACCGCACCCATCCGCGGGCGTTTGTGGTCAGCGCCGTCGCCTCACTCGCTGAGCCGCTCTTCTTTCCTGCCTTCATCCTGCTGCTGCAACGGCTCCTGCTGCAGATCACCACTGGCGGCGCCATGCAGATCACCCCCAGTGTGGTTCAGCTTGGCATCGCCCTGCTGGCCTTGCTCCTGCTGCAGCGCCTGGGCATTATTGTCCGCGATGCATCCTCCACCATCCTGCGGCAGGAGGCCTGGGTGGTGATCAGCAAGCGGATCATGCAGAAGCTGCCAGCGGTACCCTATCCGCTCTTCGAGAATAATGCCTTCCAGGCGCGCTATGGGTTGGTGATCCGCGAAGCCGCCCAGCGCTCGATCACCCTGGTCGACTCGTTGCTCTCGACCACGCCGATCTTCTTCGGGCTGTTGGGGCTGGCGATCACCCTCTTCACCATCGCACCGCTGATGGTGCTTGCGATGGTGCTGATCGCGATCCCGGCCGGGTTCATCGAGCGGCGCTTCAGCAACGCCATGTACGCCTTGCAGGAACACACCGCGCCGAACCAGTTGCGGATGGAGGCGCTCACCAATATGCAGGTGGATGCGCCCTGGCAGCGTGATGTGCGGGTCTACCATAGCAATCTGATCGCGCGCGAGCATGCTGCGCTGGCTGACGCCTATCTGGCGCAGCTCAAACAGCTGACGCGGCGCTTTCTGGGCTTGCGCAGCGGCGCGGCGTTCATTCAGGTACTGGGTTTCGGCCTGGCGCTCACTGCCGCAGGCGCGCTGATTGCGCGCGGGCAAATCAGCTTGGCCAGCCTGGCCGTCCTAATTCCTGGCATGGCGCTCTTGTCGGGGATGCTGGGGTCGCTGATCTACCACTATCGCGAGCTGCTGGAGTCGTTGAACTATGCGGCGACATTGTTCGAATTCCTCACGACCGAGGCCTTCGATGGCCATCGCGCAGTGCTACCAGCACCCGATGCGACCTTGACACGAGCAGGGCTGGCAGCTATTCACCTGAGGGATGTTTCTTTCACCTATCCCGAAACGGGCACGACGGCACTCACGGACATTTCGTGTACCTTCAGACCTGGGCTCACCGCGATCGTGGGCACTAACGGAGTGGGAAAGAGCACATTGGTGAAGCTCCTGGCCGGGCTGATCACGCCGTCGGCCGGAGCTATTGCTGCCATCGGACCCGCCGGAACTATCCAACCGCTGGACGCCTATGCCAAGGCGGTGCTGTTCCAGGACCCGGCCCATTTCCATTTCAGTATCCGGCACAATGTGACGATGCAGTTCGAGCGGAGCGCGGGCGATGAGGAACGGATCGCCGCGGCGCTGCGACAGGCCGGGTTATGGGACCTCGTCCAAGCCTTGCCCGATGGCATCGACATGGTGGTTGGCGCCGGGTTCGGCGGCGCCACCGATCTTTCGGGTGGCCAATGGCAGCGGCTGGCGCTGGCGCGCCTGCTCTATCACAATTCGCCATTGATCATCCTGGATGAGCCGAGCGCCAGTCTGGACCCAGTAGGCGAGCGCCAGATCTTCGAATTGTTGCGGACAATGGCCCACGAGAAGCTGATTCTGTTCACCACCCATCGCTATGACACGATTCGCAAAGCCGACACGATTGTGGTCTTGGTCGATGGCCACATCGCCGAGATCGGCACGCACGAAGAATTGGAGCGGAACGCCGGGGATTTCTGGTCGCTGTTCCTGGCACAGGGCACACACCCGCCTGACAGTGCCATGGACGCAGCGATCAGCTAGAACACTTCTGCAGCCAGGAGCGGTGACAATGCCGAAGTTGCTACACACAACCCGTGTTGCCCGCCAAACGCACATCTTGCGCACAGCCGTAGTTTGTTTTGCCCGCCAGGGCTATTATGGGACCACAATGGAGGAGATCGCCGCTGAGGCCGGCATTGCGAAGGGCGCAGCCTACATCTACTTTCCGAGCAAAGAAGCGATCTTCCTGGCCCTTTATGATACATGGGGCTGTACCTTGCGCGAGGAGATCATGGCCGCGCTGACGAGGCTCACCCCAGCGGAGCGGGGCCTAGCGCGCCGAGTGCTGCGTACAATCGTGGAGGTCACCGGGCGGCATGTTCAGGCGGAGGCGGCGACCTGTCGCGTGCTGATGGAGGGGCGGACGCTGGCCGCCTATGTGCCGGCCATTGCCGAACGTGTGGCGACTGAACAGGCGCAGGCTCAGAGGCAGCTCACCGCCTTGATCCAAGATGGGGTGGCAGCGGGCGAGTGGCCACCGGATTTCGACGCAGCACTCCATGCGACGATGGTGCGGGCAACCATCCACGGCTTAACGGCGACCTGGCATCTGGCGCCCGAGAGCTTCTCCTGGGAGGCAGCGGCGATGGCGCTGGCCGACCGGTGAGGCCAGGCAGGAGCACAGGTACAAAGAGCGGAGGCGAGGCACACAGTCTCGCCCCCGCTCGGTTTGGCTCGAGAACAGGAGAACCGCGTGAGGTCAGCCCGAACAGGGAATGCGGTGCGGTCTCGTTTCGGATATGGTGGCGAGCCTCCTGGCAGATCCAGCAGGTAGGCCAGCTGCAGCACAAAGAAAAGGCGACGTGGCTGTTCCACCACGTCGCCCCAGAGCACTAGCGGACCTAGTAGCGGACCTTGCGGCGCATCCTCCGGGCCTCGCATTGGAGGCGGGAGAGGACATCCCACGCCTCGCCCACCTCCTCGAATCCCTCGAGGAAGGTTTCGATCCCCTGCGGCGTAATCTCGACGATGTAGTACATGGCTGCCCTCCTGTCATGCTGCTGCGGCGTTCGTGCCGTCCTGATGACACAGGGCAACCAGTGCGGAAGGAGCGGCGGGTCAAAACGCAAAGCGGCGCGAGTGGCGACCTCGGGGATCCCGATGGGGGCCATGGTCACCGCGAGCGCGTTCTTTTGATGCGCTGCGCCGCGCTGGTACGGTGTCCAATCAGGGCAGCACCGCCGCACGCAGAGATAAGCAGGGCAAGCCTTCGTCGTCGAGATGGGCCTCCGCTGGGAAAGCAGCCGGGATGCGAGGTTCGAGGCGTGGAGGAGTTGCGTGGACTGGAGCAGTTCTCGTGTGGCCGCAACCACCGCAACGGGCGCGGTTAGAGCGTGGGGTGGCGTCACAACGTCATGGCGGGGAGGCGTGGAAGCCAACCCAACCGCCGAGAGGACCGGATGTGTTAGTATCTTTCCAATGGCTGCTGATGAGCACAACAGCAGGCTGCGACTCGTGGGGAATCGCTGTCTGCTCACGCATATTTAGCACCCTCGTGATACGTCACTTGTTGATCCAACGACTACGAGAACGTACAATATAACCGGAGCCGTCCATTATGCGAGCGATATGAACTCAGGGCTGTGGATTGTGCGCCGGACGGATCGATGACGCGGGGAGGTCATCTCGGTCGCCAACGCTGATTCTACCGCGGCCGTGTAATGAGCTGCCACGCCCCTCGCAACAGCTCAGATCAGCCGCCGACAGGATGCCCGCCCGATACAGCTCTGACTGGAGGAACGCCATGCTTCAAACGTATCGCCCGAACATGACACAGCGCAGATTGCTGCTGTTCAAATGGCTGATGGTCTTCCTCCCTGTCGGTACGGTCACGCTGGGCCACAGCCTGATCGAGCACAGCGGTGCTGGAACACACGCTCTGCCCACCCTCGGAGCGATCCTGCCAGTGACATTGCTGGGCCTGGTGCTGACCTACATTTTTGTCGAGACGTTGTTCAGGGTCCTGCGCAGACTCCAGGCTGAGGCGGTGGCCCGCGAGCAGGACATCCAGACCATGCACGCCGTGATGCAGGAACGCGAGCGGCTGAGCAGAGAACTCCACGATGGTGCAGCCCAGCTTGTCGCCGATCTGCTCGTGCGTTTGGACACCATCAAGCACCTGGTGGAGACCAACCGACCACAGCAGGCGGAGGCGGAGCTCGAACGCTTGCACGGGGTCGCCGACGAAATCTACCAGGATATCGGCGAGTCGATTACAGGGCTTCGCAGCAATGTGATGGAACACGGGCTGGTGCGCGCAGTCCAGGACTACCTGGAGCAGTTTGAGGAGCGCCACCAGATTGCCACCAGCCTGCGAACCGACGATGCGGCCAACCAGCTCCCACCGCTCGCAGCGCTCCAGCTGTTTCGGCTCATCCAGGAAGCCTTAACCAACGTTCGCAAACACGCCGCTGCTCACCAGGCCACGGTCACGCTCACATCGAATGGGCCAGATCAGCTCCGGGTCGTCATTGCCGATGACGGCCAGGGGTTTATCCCTGGTAGCCAGAGCAACGGCAAAGCGCGGTCCTTGGGCCTGACCGGTATGCGCGAGCGGGTTGAGGCCCTGGGCGGCACCTTCCACCTCACCAGTCAGCCCGCTCTCGGCACACAGGTGAGTGCCAGCATCCCCATTCCGCGAACGAGAAGGGAGAATACTCATGCAGCCCTTGCGACTCCTCCTAGTTGATGACCATGCACTCTTTCGCGAGGGGCTCATTTCGCTCCTGTCCTACCAGGACGATTTCAGTGTCGTTGGAGAGGCTGAGGACACCGAGAGCGCGCTCTCTCAGGCGCGTGCGCTTGAGCCGGATATCGTGCTGATGGACATCGAGCTTCCGGGAGAGGATGGCGTGAGCGCGACGGCGCGGCTAAAGATCGAGCTGCCCGCTGTCATCGTCGTGATGCTGACGGTGCGTGACGACACTCAGACCCTCTTCGAGGCGATCAAGGCCGGGGCGCAAGGCTACCTGGTCAAGAACGTGCGCTCGCGCGAGATGCTGGAGCAGCTGCGCGGCCTGGTGCGCGGCGAGGCTGCGATCTCGCGCCGCCTGGCTGCTCGGATCTTGGAAGAGCTACGGGGCCAAACTGAGCCCTTCGGGCCCGAAGAAGAGCTGACTGCCCGAGAGTTGGAAGTGCTGGAGCTGGTGGCGGCGCGCCTCTCCAACGCCGAGATCGCCGAGCGTCTGGTGGTCAGCGAGCACACGGTCAAGAATCACATGAAGAGCATTCTCTCCAAGCTGCACCTGCGCAACCGACACCAGGCAGCTGCCTATGGTGTCGCCCGTGGCTGGCTGCCACGCCCCAAGCGGCGTAGCTAGCATCCTCTTTTCCCTCTGGTCTCGCGAACTGCCTGGCAAAAATAGCCCTTTTCTTCGCTCCTCCGCCTGCTATGGGTCATGTCCTGCGGACTGCGGCTACCTATAATACTCGGTGTGGGCGTCAACGCAGGAGACTCTACGGAAGGTGGGTTTTGGTCGTTATCCAGGCGACGCTCACCACCTGCCCAGGTATCACTTATTTGAAAATTAAGGGGGGACACACATATGACAGAGGAAGACACACACACGGCTGACCCAACCCCCCGCGTGGAGCCCAACCGCGAATACCCCGGCATGCCACGCTGGGTGAAGGTGTCTGGGCTCATCGTCATCGGCCTGGTTCTGCTGGTCGTCGTCGTGCTCTTGGTAGCCACGGCGCTTGGTCTCCACACGCCCGGTGGCCCTGGTGGTCACGGCTCCAGTCGCCACATACCGTCCGGTGACTCTGGTGGCGGCACAGTGCGCATCGAACAAGAGGTGCAACGCGATGGCCCACTGGGCTACGCACCGTCCATCGAATACGGCGGACAACAGCCATGATCATGCCACCCGGTCTGCGCAAGTTTGCGCTCACCATGCATCTTCTGGTCTCGGTCGGCTGGATCGGTGTAGTCGTTGCGTACCTGGCGCTCGGCGTCGCCGCTGTGACCACCCAGGAGGCGCAGACGGTGCGTGCCGCCTGGATCGCAATGGAGGTGACCGGCTGGTATGTGATCGTCCCGTTAGCCCTCGCCTCACTGCTAAGTGGGCTAGTCATGTCGCTGGGCACCAAGTGGGGTTTGTTCCAGCACTATTGGATCCTGATCACCCTCGTGCTCACCGTCTTTGCCACCACAATCTTGCTGCTGCATATGCCGGACGTGAGCGCTGTTGCAGACGTGGCGCGAGCGGCGGATGCTGCCGACCTCGCCGGGCTTGGGGGCGACCTTCTTCACCCCGGTGTCGGCCTGCTGGTGTTGCTCGTGATCGAGGTGCTCAATGTATACAAGCCGCGGGGCCTGACCCCATACGGATGGCGTAAGCAGCAAGAGGAGCGACAGCTGTCGCGCTCCAAATCAGTGGAGTATTGAGTATGCGAGCAGCCACCCGATCTTCGAATCAACCGCTTGGCGGCAGCAGCGGCGACTGGCGTCATCGCCTGCTTCGCTTCCATGTGCTGCTCGCCCTTGCGAGTGCTCTCGTTCTTCTTCTGTTCATGACTCTCCCGCTCTTCGACGTTCGCGACATTGGCGGCCATGTGGACCTTACGAGTGGTGCGTTCCCCCAGCAGCGAAGCGCGGGCCAAACCGAGCCGATGGAACAGGGCGCGGGCCAAACCGAACCGACGGATCATAGCGCGGGTCAGACCGGATCGATGGATCACAACAGAGGCCAATCGGGATCGACGGAACATAGCAGGGGCCAAACTGGATCAATGGGTCACGACGCGGGCCAAACCGGATCAATTAGTCCAGGTGAGATGCAGGAGATGAGAGACCCGCAGCGCCTCGTGGCAAGCCGTTCCTTCACCCAGCGGTTCACCGTCGCCACGGGTTACCTCGCCACTATCCTCCTCGCGCTCACACTGCTGATCGGGCCGGCGAATCTCCTGCTGTGCAGGCGCAATCCCGTCTCGAGCTATCTGCGTCGTGACGTGGGGATGTGGACGGCGATCTTCAGCGTCGTCCATGTGTTCTTCGGACTTCAGGTGCATGACGAGCTCCGCAACTTCCTCACCTACTTCGTCGCGCCCGACGGCAGGGTGCTGACCAATAGTTTTGGCCTGGGGAACTGGACCGGGCTTGCCGCCACGGTGATCGTGGCGGGGTTGCTCGCGCTTTCCAGCGATCTCGCGCTGCGGAAACTCAAAGCCAGGACCTGGAAGAACCTCCAGCGCCTGAACTACGCCTTGTTCGCGCTGGTCATCGCGCACGCGTTCTTCTACGGTGCGCTGTTGCGGACGACATCCCCCTTTACGCTGCTGCTGCTGCTCAGCGTCATCGCGGTCTTCGTCGGGCAGGCGCTGGGGGTCTGGCTGTGGCGGCGCAGGCACGCTCGCACAACAGCAACGTGACCAATACTGCGCCGATGCTACTATCAGCTGAGTGCAGAGCGACTCACTCGCTGCCAGGCGCATGTTGCTTCGAACCTCGCACCAGCAGAATCTCGCCTGGTGCTGCAAATCCTTGCGGCCCCTCGAACTGCCGTAGAGCTGCGGCAATCTCTGCCCACACCCGCTCGCGATCTGCTGGCGATAGCCGCTCGATAATTGTAAGCAGCGGCCCGGCTGTCTCCTTGCGCGCATCCATAAACGCTGCCGCGGATGGATACTCATAGTGGAGTGCGATCGCCTCAACCATGACGTCACGGAAGCCGGCGGCGTGCAACGCGTCGGTCAGAAGTTCTGGTGTGCCCAGTGCAAAGAGGCCGGGCTCGCCGGCTGCCATCTCCGGTAATCCGGCGTAGCTCCGTGCGATCGCAAAGGGCAGCGCAAAGACAGGGTTGTGCTCCGGCGTGGACCAGACTGTCGCAGCCAGGGTTCCGCCACTCTTCAAGACCTGCCACATACGGCTCAGGGCCTGCACCAGATTGGGGATGAACATCAAGCCCTGACGCGAGATCACCGCATCGAAGGTCTCGGCAGGAAAATCCAGGTGTTGCGCGTCGAGAACCTGTGTCGTGATATTGGTCAGCCCGGCCTGCCGGGCCTGTCCGGCGGCAACCGCGAGCATATCCGGCGAAATATCGGTTGCGACGACCCGTCCACGGGGTCCGACGCGCCTAGCCGCCAGGATCGTCTGATCCCCGGTTCCCGCGGCGATATCAAGCACATGGCAGCCTTCGCCGATGTTGGCCAGCGCGAGCATCCGCTCGGTGGCTGGCCCGAGGAGCTGCATGCGCGTGGCAGCATTCCGCCGCCAAGCTTGTGCTGCCTCCGGTGACTGCCAGAGACTCTGTTGATCCTCGGGCGTGTTGTGCGCTGTGGTCATCGTGTATCCTCCTCTCCGCGGAGCAAATCGCGCGTCAGTTGTGTGGTTGGAGATCGTTCGGCCGCGTATGGCCACTACGACGGCGAGAATCTCCCGACTGTTGCACGATGGGCGCGCTGTGCCCCGCCACGATGAGTCCAGGGACAATTCCGAACAAAATAAAAGGTAACCGACACGCTGGAACGTCTACAAATACGAGCAGAATCTCGACACTATGAGCACTTTACACTTTATCGCACGTCTTGCATCTTTAGCCGATTGTAACTTCATCTACGAGTTTAAATGTTCCGTCCGGTATTGGGTGACACTCGGAGCCGGCTTGCTTATTCGAGAGCTGTGGCGAGCGCAGCGCACAGCGGCACAGACTGATGGGAAGGTTGCAGGGAGCGCCTCGTGCGCGGTCGCCGCCTACCTGCGCGCGATTAGGGGTAGCGCTGAGCGCGTTATGGCCCGCTCACATAGCACCGTACGCGTTGCATCGTCAGAGAGATCAGCGGTGCCTCGGCGAAGTAGGCGAAAAAGAGCAGTTCGCCGACGTTCGACAATGGGAATGCCTGGCCGAACCGCTCGTCGCCAGCATACCATTGGGCAACGAACTCCGGCCCGTTGGCGGGTAACTGGATCTGTATTTCGACGTACATGTTCATAGTCGGTTTCTCCTGGTCAATAATCGGCTACTCCAGCCGCTCACAGGCCAGACCGGCAAGCGCAGGATCAAAACGCGCAGCGTCAATTTCGGGAACAGCCGGAGCAACTCGTAGAGGGCGGTTGTTTTCGAAAGTGAGTTCTTTTGATGCGATGGCGTCGGCCTGGTACGCTGCGGCTAGTTCAGCCGCTCGGCCAGGGGAACCGTTGAGCAGTAACAGCAGAAAGCCAGTACGCTCTGCTATGGACGGGGGCGAGACGGAAGCGAGCGTTTCCGGCTGGGATGTTTGCGCCGATACCTGTGAGTACGAACTCGATATAACGGCGCTACAGAACACCTAGCAAATTTGCGTCTTAGAAGAGCTGAGATTTGACAAGTTAGGCAACGTATATTACTTTTTTCCCGTTGCCTAACACGGTGACTTGCGAGTAGCTATGGCCCGACATATTCCTTATGTAGCCGCAGGTGTGCTCCATCGTCCCGATCGCCCTGATCTGCCTGCTGTGGCCCTGGACACTCCAGCCTGGTGGAGCTGGCTAGATGACCCCACGACCCGCTCGTTTGCGTTCCACGACGCTGTCGGCAGCTTTACCGCACGCAAAGAGCAGCGGCAGCGTGGTGGTGCCTACTGGACGGCGTACCGTCGTGTGCAGGGGAAGCTCGTCAGCGCCTACCTCGGGAAGTCGGCGGCGCTCACGCGTGAGCGGCTCACGGTGGCGGCGGCTCGGCTCGCTCGACCGAGCGCACAGGTACCCAACCAACAACCACTGCTCTCGTTCACTCCATCATTCCCACACCCGATTCCTGCGTCAGCAGGGCCACTTCAGACCGCCAAACTAGCTGGACCGCGGGTGCATTCCAAGGTAGTGCCACGTCCTCACCTGATGGCACGACTCGCTGCTGGGCTGACCGCGCCACTCACCTTGGTCGCAGCGGGTGCCGGGTTTGGCAAGACCACCAGCCTGGCGCTCTGGCTCCAGCAGGCTGATCTGCCCTTTGCCTGGGTGACGCTCGACACGGAAGATAACGATCCTGGCCGCTGGCTGCGCTACCTCATCGCCGCGCTTCAGACCCTGGCACCCACAATTGGCACGACCACGCTGGCGCTGCTCGCCTCGCCGCAACCGCCGCCGCTGGAATCCCTGATGACCATGCTGATTAACGATCTCGCTGCGCTGACGCAGCCGAGCCTCCTGGTGCTCGATGACTATCAGGTGATCACTACTCCGGCGATCCATCAGGCGCTAGAGCTGCTGATCGACGACTTGCCGCCCCAGCTGCATCTAGTTATCGCCACACGCGAGGACCCGCCCTTGCGGCTGGCGCGCCAGCGGGCGCACAGGCAGCTGGTCGAGATCCGGGCGGACGATCTGCGCTTGACTTCCGATGAAGCCGCTCTGTTCCTAGCGGATGTCATGGACCTCGCACTCTCGCCTAGCGATGTCGCGGCAATGACGGTGCGCACGGAAGGCTGGATCGCCGGTCTACAGCTGGCGGCACTGGCCATGCGCGATCATATGGACCTGGACAGTTTTCTCGCCAGCTTCACCGGCGGCCACCGCTTCGTGGTTGACTACCTGATGGAGGAGGTCATCACTCGTCTGCCAGCGCACCTGCAGGCATTCGTGCTCCAGACGGCCATCCTCGATCAGTTGTGTAGCCCGCTGTGCGACGCGGTCCTCGAAAGGCAAAAGGCAAAAGGCAAAAAGCAGAAGGACGGCGCGGGCGATGCTGACCTTTTACCTTCCCAGCAGGTGCTGGAGGAGTTGGAGCGGCGGAACCTGTTCCTGGTTCCACTGGACGAGCAGCGGTCCTGGTATCGCTACCATCAGCTGTTCCGCGACGCGCTGCGCCAGCGGCTGGCGAGCAGTGCGCCGCCCCATAGAGTGGCGAGCCTCCATCGCCGCGCCAGTCAGTGGTTTGCACAGCAGGCGGCGACAGGCGGATCCGCCTACGCCGAGGCAGCCGTGCATCACGCCCTAACGGCCGCAGATCATGCGTACGCAGCGGCCGTGATCGAGCGGCATGCGCCGGCGCTGGTTCGGCGCGGTGAGGCACTGACAGTGCAGGGCTGGCTCGCGCAGCTGCCGCCCTCCGTGATTCCCAATCATCCACGGTTGGCGCTCATCAACGCCTGGATCCTGGGGCTGATCGGTCAGCTCGACGCGGCCGAACAGCTGCTGGAGCAGGCGCTGAGCGGGAGCACTGCGGCGCCGACCCAAGATACCGTTACCGAGGCAGACCTGCTGCGCGTGATGATTGCCCGCTGGCGCGGCGATCCAATCCGCGCTTTGGAGCTGGCGCAGCGCACCGTGGGGCAGATTGCGCCGGACAATCTCGCCTTGCACGCCCTCGCCACCTATGTGCTCGGCGTTGCCGCGCTTGATCATGCCGACGATACCACCGCTCGGCAGTTACTGACGGAAGTGGCAACCCTCCCGGTGGCGGAGGCACTCCAGCTGACGCTCTGTACGCTGAGCCGGTTGTCCGTCCTCTCCTTGCACCGCGGCCAGCTCTCCCAGGCTTTGCGGGTGAGTGATCAGGCGGCTCACTTTATCTCCAGGGAACGTGACCTCTCACCCCTGAGAGGGTTGACGTATCTTGCACGCGGTGAAGTGATGTGCGAGCGCAACGACCTCGACGCGGCACAGCAACAGCTGACGACGGGGCTGGAGTTGCTGCAACGCTCCGCCGATCACTACATGCTGGTGCGGGGCGCGGTGGCCCTGGCGCGCGCGCAACAGGCTCAGGGCCAGGATGCTGCGGCCCTGGCGACCTTCGACTACGCCGAAACCTGGCTGGCGCAGCGCCACATCCAGAGTCCCTTGAGCCATATCTGTCTGGCAGCGTACCGCACCCGCCTGTGGCTCCAGCAGGGTAACCTCGACGCTGCCGGTCGATGGGTGCAGACCTATAAGCAGGCGACCAATGACGCGCTCGAGACCTTGCAGCAACTGACCCACATACGGTTCGATCTAGCAGTCGCGCGCCGTGCCGTGTCAGAAGCGGCACTCCAGCACGCTGCCGCGCTGCTGGAGCAGCAAGAGGCGCTCGCTGCCGTGCGGGGATGGCAGGGCGATCTGATCGAGATCAGGCTGCTCCAGGCGCTGGTGTTCCAGGGGCAGGGCGACCAGTCGCGTGCGTTGGCCGCGCTGTCGCAGGCGCTGTCGTTGGCCGAGCCGGAAGGATATATGCGACTGTTTGCCGACGAGGGCGCCCCGATGGAGGCACTGCTGCGTGCTGCAGACCAGATGCTCCGGCGTGACTCGGCAGCATCGCCGGCGCTCCGCAGCTACGTCCGCCGTCTGCTCAGGGTGTTTCTGCCCACCGCGCCTGACCACGCTGAGAGCGTTGCAAACCGCACACCGTCCCGGATTCTCTTGGAGCCATTGACGGATCGCGAGCGAGCCGTGCTGCGGCTGCTCATAGCCGGGCGTTCAAACAAGGAGATTGCGGAAGAACTGGTAGTTACATCGGGTACTGTGAAACGACACGTCAGCAATATCCTCCGCAAATTGCAGGTCACGAGCCGCCTGGCGGCAGTCGCGCAGGCCCGCGATCTCGGCCTGGCCACCTGACCCAACGCCATACAATCCTAATGCCACGGCGATATGTTGCCTAACATCGAATCGCCTCTTCGCTCGCTCTGAATCAACCCACAAATACATCCTTTGGGACAGGCGCTGCCGTCTCGTTGCGCTCATACTATGCCGCGCATCGTACGGACGGACCAGCGGGATAGGGCTGACCCTATCCACGCGTACGCCGATCGCTTCCGTCTGTGACAGGTGCAAGACGAGCTGGAGCTGCCTCGCGACGGCAGCCACATGCGAGACCACGGCGTCGGATCGGCCACGTTCAGCCTGGTGTTGCTTCGACCCATCACATCCCTGCGCATCAAGCCCAACGCGTGGCGCTCGCAGCCACGCGTTGTGTTGTGTGTACGAGGTTCTCACAACGATCGTGACGTTCCGCAAGGGGTTGTCCGGCAGCAACACATGAACGGACGAGATCCTCGCTAGAGAGCAGCAATAGAGAGCACTCGGCGAACGCACGGAGCGCAATCAGTGAGCAAGGCATGAACACTGACGTTTTGATTATCGGCGCGGGCTGTGGCGGATTAGATACCGCCATTCAGCTCCGGCAACAAGCACGTGATCTTGTCATTACCCTCGTCAATCCTACCCCCTACCTGATCTACCGTCCGTGGCTGATCTATCTGCCGGCGCAACGGCGCTCGTTCGAGGCGTTGCAGGTGTCGTTACAAAACGCCGCCGTGCGCCTGATCACCAATACGGTCATCCGCCTGGATCTTGCGCAGCACCAGGCGTGGCTCGGAACGGGCGAGCCGATCAGCTATCGCTATCTCGTCCTGGCGACCGGCGCACCAGCAGATCGGGCGCGTCTAGCGGGCGCTGCTGAGCACGCGCTGTTTCCGTGCGATGTCGACGACGCCCTTGCCTTGCAGCAGCGCTTTCTGGCGCTGAAGGAGGGGAACGTCACCGTAATTCTTAATGGGGAGCGCCCTGGCCCCGGCCTGGAATATGCCGGCTGGCTGGCCACCGCGGTGCATGAACGGGGGTTGACGGATCGGCTCCAGATCTACGCAGTCGATGACCAGGACTGCTTACAGACCTTGCTCGGCTCGCAAGCGCTGGAGCTGTTTGGTCGTTTCTTCGCGCAGAAAGGCGCCCGGCTCATCACAGGACAGGCGATCCGCGCCGTTCATGCTGATCGGATCGAACTGGAGAACGAGATTGCCTGGCCCACGACGCTGACTGCTGTGGTCGGGCCGCTCCATGGCGTGGATGTCGGCCTGGTAGCGCCAGTGATCGATGCGCAGCGGTTTGTCCACGTGCATACAACCTTCCAGAGTGTTGAGGATCCGGATCTGTTCGCCGTCGGCGATGCCACGCGGTTGCCAGCGGGCGATGAGCTTCCGAAATCGTGGGTGATCACGCGCAAGCAGGCCGAAACGGTAGCCCGCCATCTGTTGGCGCACATGAGCGGTCAGGATCTCCGCCCCCTGGATATTGCCCGCATTCACAAGGGACCGTTGACCATGAGTATGCCGGATGTCGGCGGACAGACGGTGGTGGTGAAGAATCGGCGCGTGCTGGCGCGTGGGCGCTGGCCGCTGCTGCGGGCATTCGTTGACCGGCGCTATCTGAAGGCACACACCTAAAAGCCGGTTCTTGCAGACACATTCCGAGCGATCGTTTGCCGCTGCTCGGCGGCTGATCTGCACCGCACTGAGGGTGTCGAATAGCGCTGAGCACCAGATTCAGAGAGGAACTGGATATGAATGACACGACCCGAATCGTGCTAATTGCCCTAGGGATCGCGCTGTTGGTGGCGGTGCTGCTGCCGCTGTTGTTTATGGCCGGAATGATGAGCATGATGGGTGGGATGATGAGCATGATGAACGGCGCGATGGGGAATATGATGAGCGGCCAGTGCTGTGGCGCTGTCCCCTGGGTGATGGGCGGCCTGGTGCTGTTGGTCGTGGCGGCGGGGGTGACGCTCTTGGTGATCGGCCTGCGGCGGGGATAGTCTGCTGACCTTTTGGCAAACGTGGCGCTAAAGGGCAGCACAGAGGAGAGTAGCGATGGATTTCGGATCTGGAATCACTGTTGCAACGATGACTGGAAGACTAGCGGTCGTGGCCCTTGGCGCCGCAGTCCTAATTGGATGTCTGATAGCCTCCGGCCGCTTCTTTTCGCGGTCCTTCTTCCACGGTTTCATGGTTTCCTCGGGCATCTTCCTCAGCTTTGACATCGTGGTATTTCATTGGGTGTTTCGCCTGCATCGGATTACCAGTGGACCCGAGGCGAATGCCATTGAACCCATTCTGGTCCTGATGGGCATCGGTTTTGTTGTCTATGGATTGACGCACGAGAAACGCAAAGCCAGCGTCCCGGATACAGCGACCCCAGCGCATGCGCGATCTGGTGCTCGCGACCAAGATGCTTGAGAAGCGTGACAACGACACGCTGGTAGGGCTTGCGGGGTCTCCTCGTGATGTTTCGGGGCGTCTCTAGTTTCTCACAAAGGAGCGACACATATGGAAACGAAACAAACCTCGCCCTCACCAGCCGCTGCGGCGACGGTCATACAGAACGAGGTCGTCGACAGCTTCCGGGCTGGTATGCGCGGCGCAGTGCTGCGCCCGGGCGATCACGGCTACGACGAAGCCCGCCGCGTCTGGAGCGGCATGATCGACAAGCGCCCGGCGCTGATTGCCCGCTGCACTGGCGCGGCCGATGTCATCGCTGCCGTCAACTTTGCGCGCGAACACAATCTGCTGGTCGCGGTGCATGGCGGCGGCCATAACGTGGCCGGCCACGCCACCTGTGACGGCGGTTTGATGATCAACCTGTCGCCGATGAAGGGCATCCACATCGATCCCCGGCGCCACACAGCCCAGGCGCAGGGCGGCGCCACCTGGGGCGACCTTGACCGCGAAACCCAGGTCTTCGGTCTGGCTGCCCCAGGCGGAGTGGTCTCGACCACCGGTATTGCCGGCCTGACGCTGGGCGGCGGCTACGGCTGGCTGCGCCGGAAGTATGGTCTGAGCTGCGATAACCTGTTATCGATCGATATCGTCACCGCCGATGGGAGGCTACTGACGGCCAGCGAGACCGACAACGCGGAGCTCTTCTGGGCCATCCGCGGTGGAGGCGGCAACTTTGGCGTGGTCACCTCGTTTGAATATCAGCTCCACCCGGTCGGCCCGCTGGTGATGTTCCTGGCCGTGATGTACCCGGCCAGACAAGCTCAGACGATTCTCCCCGCCTGGCGCGACGTGATGGCCACGGCGCCCGACGAATTCAGCAGCAATGCCCTGTTCTTGAGCATCCCCGAAACGCCGATGTTGCCAGCCCAGGTACATGGACAACGCGTGTTCGCCGTTGTCGGCATGTATGCCGGCGCGGTGGAGGAGGGCCAACGCTTCGTGCAGCCGTTGCGGGAGTTGGCCGAACCGCTGTTTGATTTGAGCGGCCCGATGCCCTATACGGTTGTGCAGAGCCTGCTCGATTCGTTCTACCCAGCACACCAATACCTGCACTACTGGAAATCGCTGTATCTGAACCACCTCGACGAGGAGGCGATCGCGACGCTGATCGACTGGGCAGACAATCGGCCGGCGGGGCATGGGTCGATCGATCTGTGGGCGATGGGTGGGGCCGCCAGTCGCGTGGGGGCGGATGCCACCGCACTTGGCGACCGCAGCGCACCCTTCACGCTAGTTTGGAACACGACCTGGAGCGACCCAAACGAGTCGGAAAAGAACATTGCCTGGACCCGCGCGTGCTACCAGGCGATGCAGCCCTATTCCCCTGGTCGGTCATATCTGAACTTCCCTGGCTTCGGCGAGGAGGGCGATGAATTGGTCCGCATGGCCTATGGCCCCAACTATGATCGGCTGGTGAGGATCAAGAACAGCTACGATCCCAGCAACCTGTTCCGGCTCAACCAGAACATCAAGCCGGCGGTGTAGAACAAGTTCGTTTTGCCAATAGTCGCTCCGCCCGTCTGGCCGGCGATGCGCAGTACATTTGGTGCCCTGGAGCTTGCTTGCATCTGGATCTTGGCATACGACGTGCTGCGCATGTGCTAAGGAGCACGCGATCATTTCTCAACTGAGAGTGTACGCGAGCGCCGGAAGTAACAAGAGCGTTTGAGAGGCCGAGCTATGAATGATACAACACGCACGATTCTGATTGCACTTGGGATTGCCCTGCTAGTCGTGGTGCTACTCCCGTTACTGTTTATGAGTGGCATGATGGCGGGCATGATGGGCGGGATGATGGGGCCAATGATGGGGGGCGCATCCTGGATCATGCCCAGCCTGGTGTTGCTCGTCCTGGTCGCCGGCGTCGCACTGCTGGTGACGGGCCTGCGGCGTCAGTAACGGCGCACGATTGGGATAGCGCAGGCATGCGAGATTTCCGCACTTGGGCATACGACAACTGGCCGAGCGCCCGCGCTGGCTTGCTGACCGATTGAGAGCGTAGTGTAGCCTGCGAGCGATGGTAACCGGATGAGCAGCGCTTGAAACTCCCACGCGCATTTGTGCGCGTGCTCAAGACAGCATTGTTGCACCCAGCCCCCACCCCTCATGATCTCCGCACGTTTGCCGGCAACCATGTGATTTTCCAGTCTGGAGCGATCGATGCGCTGCTGGCTCACATACGCTGTGGTTCGCTCTAGGTGGAAGCGCGGCAGGCTGTTGTGCGCGGACAGGTGCTTGTACAGGTCGGAAACTCCGGCACCTCCCTCGCACTGCACTGCATTTCGAGGTGATGGTGTGTACGACCGGAGAGAAGGTCGTTCGTCCACATGCAGCCCGCTGGTTCCAGCCTGCTATCCAGGACTGTAGGCGTGATTTGCGCTCAGCGAGCCCACACGCTGCAAACGCTGCACAGATCACGGCTCGTTCCGAGAGCTGTGTCTAGTACAAAGGAGCTGTTTCTATGCTTGATGTTTTGATCGTCGGTGGTGGTCCCGCCGGACTGAATGCCGCACTGACTCTGGGGCGCGCCCGCTACAGTGTGCTACTCTGTGACGCGGGCGCGCCGCGCAATGGCGGTGTCCATGCCATGCACAACTTCCTATCGCGTGATGGTACCGACCCGGCAGAAATCCGCGCCATCGGGCGCGCCCAGCTTCGTCCCTACGACAGCGTGGAGGTGCGCGATGTTTCGGTCGAGTCAGCTCGACGCGACGGCGATGGCTTCGCGATCGCGCTCGCTGACGGCACACAGGAGTACGCACGCAAGATCCTCCTCGCGACGGGGCTCGTCGACGAACTGCCCGCGATCGACGGGCTCGCGCCGCGCTGGGGGCACAGCGTGTTCAACTGTCCGTATTGTAGCGGTTGGGAAGTGCGCGATCAGCCTCTCGCGGTGATCGGCAATGGGCCGACTGTACTACAGTTCACGTTGCATCTGTTGCAATGGAGTCGCGATTTGATGCTGTGTACGAATGGGCCAGCGAGCTTGAGTGCGCCAGAGCGCGAAGTGCTCGCGGCCTGCAATGTGCCGCTCCGTGAGGAACCGGTCGTGCGCCTGGAAGGGCCGGATACGGCACTTGAGCAGCTCGTGTTCGCGACCGGGCCAGTGCTCGCGCGCAGAGCCGCCTTCCTGTTCGCACCCACACGCCAACACAGCGACTTGCCTCTCCAACTTGGATGCACCATGCTGGATAATGGTGCTGTTCAGGTCGACGACCTCGGCCAGACCGATGTGCCGGGCGTCTATGCGGCAGGAGATATGGCACGGCGCCCGAGCATGCCGTTCCCCGGCGCACAGGTTGTCGTGGCCGCAGCCGCCGGCGTCGTCGCCGCCGTGGGCATCGACCGCGAATTGGCCATCGAACACTTCTCGGGCGGCCCGCTGCGCGAGCAGATCGCAGCACAGGCGCACGCGACCCGCTCGGGCGCGTGAGAAACGCTCGTATCACAGGAAGGAGCGAACCAATTGGACATCAATGCAGGGGCGTTTGACCCACGCGCGCCCGAGTTCCGCGCCAATCCCTACCCCACCTACGACCTGCTGCGCGCGGCGGCACCAGTGCTGTATTGGGACGTCTGGGGCGTCTGGTTCCTCAGCCGCTACGACGACTGCAGCACGCTGCTGCGCGATGGGCGCCTGGGCCACGCCGAGATCGAGGGAGAGCCGCCCGAACAGCAGCGCGCGCTGTTCGAGATGCAGCGGCGCTGGATGCTGGTCCGGAACCCGCCTGATCACACACGCCTGCGCTCGCTGGTGCATAAAGCGTTTACTCCGCGAGTGGTTGAGCAGATGCGCAGCCGCATCCAGACGATCACCGACGGCTTGCTCGATCGCATGGTCGGGGCGGGGCTGGCTGATTTGATCGCCGATCTTGCCTATCCGTTGCCGGTCACGGTGATTGCTGAGCTGCTCGGCATCCCGGCGAACGACCACGCCCAGTTTCACACCTGGTCGAATGACCTGGCGCGCAGCTTAGATCTGACCGATGATCCCGCGGTCTACAACCAGGCAGCCCGCGCCGCCATCGCCATGACCGAGTATCTGCGGGCGATCATTGCTCAGCGCCGTCGCCAGCCGCAGGACGACCTGCTGAGCGCGCTGATCGCGGCAGAGGAAGGCGGCGGGAGGCTGAGCGAGGACGAGCTGTACGCGACCTGCGCGCTGTTGCTAATCGCCGGCCACGAGACGACGATCAACCTGATCGGCAACGGTGTGCTGGCGCTACTGCGCAATCCAGACCAGCTGCGCCGGCTGCACCAGAACCCGGAGATGATCAAGGCCGCGGTCGAGGAGTTGCTGCGCTATGACAGCCCGGTGCAAGTGACGTTCCGGGTGGCGCTGGAGAATTTGGAGATTCGCAATCAGAAGATTCAGGCTGGGCAGCAGGTAGCTTTCCTGCTGGGGGCCGCCAACCATGATCCGGAGCGGTTCGCCGAACCACATATGCTGGACATCAGCCGTGACCCGAACCCGCACCTGGCCTTCAGCCAGGGCATCCACTACTGCCTGGGCGCGCCGCTGGCGCGGCTGGAAGGGCAGATCGCCATCAGTACGCTGCTGCGGCGGCTGCCGGAGTTGGCGCTGGCGAGAGAGACGCTGGAGTATCGCGACAACTACACGTTGCGTGGATTGCGCCGTCTGCCTGTGACATTCCGGGCTACATAGAGGGCGCGTAACAACGGAGCGAAATATGTGAAAACGAAACGAACTGTACCCGCAACAACTGCCGTGCCGACTGTCAACCACAATGGCTACGACGACATCCTCTGCGTAGGGTGAGCGTTTCAACCTGATCGCGCGTCTACCCTTCCCAGGTGTGCCATTGTGGTCACTGATGTGGCCCACGTTGGGCTGAGCAGCAGGCCGAGCAGGTTCCAAGGATCGTCAGATCTCCCAAATTCCTTCGAGGCCGCTTCAGAAGATTCAGCGAGTCTCATTCTGCTGCTATACTGTCCACTATGTGGGCACTCTACGCACTGACGGCAGCACTGCTGACTTCGTTTCTGCCGATCATCAACAAGCATATACTCAAAACCGCTGATATTGCCGTGGTCGCCTGGGTGCCCAACGCCTTGTCGCTCCCAGTGCTGCTTGTGGTTACGCTCGCGCTGATCGGCTGGCCGAGCATCGACTGGCTGTTTTTGCTGGCGGTCCTTGCTTCTGGCATCCTCAACCTGGTGGCCACCATGGCCTCGACCCGCGCTTTGCAGCTTGCCGATGCTTCTGTTGCCACACCCTTCCTCTCATTCAATCCAGCTTTTACCCTGCTGCTCTCCAGCTTCACCTTGCGGGAAATACCGAGCGTACGGGGCGTCGCGGGGGTGATGCTGATCGTTCTGGGGGCGTACCTGTTTCAGATGAAAGAGGTCGGCAAGGGCATGCTCACGCCGCTCTCGGCGCTGGCCCGCCAGCCGGGGATCCTGCTAGCTATTGGCGCGAGCTTCGTGTGGGGCCTCACCCCGATCTTTGAGAAGATAGCCATTCAGCACACCACCCCAGAAAACCCGCTGATGGTGGCCTTCGTCACAACCCTCTTCACCGTTGTGCTGCTAACCCCGGCACTGTGGCGCCGTGCAGGCGACTCGCTTGAGCAGCTGCGACAGCACCGCCTTCTGTTTGGGGTCGCTGGCCTGATTAGCGGGGTCGCACCCCTGTTTGGCTTCAGCGCTATTGCGCTTGGCTATGTGGGCTATGTGACCGCATTGTTTAAGCTAGGCGCAATCTTGACGGTAGTGTGGGGAGCGCTGCTGCTCAGAGAACATGGGCTGCGGGAGCGACTTTTAGCCACCGCAGTGATGGTCATCGGTGGGCTGCTGATCGCCCTCTAACCCTTCAAGAGAGCTACTTCATGTATCAATTATGATCCACGATGGGGCGACGCTGATTGTACTGCCGCCCCACCGTCCTGACTCATGCGGTGCGTGGTCGCGCCGTTGGCATTGGCGGTGTCACGTCCTGTAAATTGAGACCACGCAGAGTTTGGGCGTTGATAGCGACGATAATGGTACTCAGAGACATGAGCACTGCCCCGACCCAGGCCGGCAGGACAAAGCCAATCCCGGCCAACACGCCTGCCGCAAGCGGCAGAGCAATCGCGTTATAGCCGACCGCCCAGGCCAGGTTCTGCACCATCTTGGTGTAGCTGGCGCGACTTAAGTGGATGATGCGGGCGATATCGCGCGGGTCGTTTCTTACCAGCACAATCCCAGCCGATGCCCGCGCTACGTCAGTGCCGGCACCAATCGCGATACCCACATCAGCTTGTGCCAGCGCCGGCGCATCATTCACGCCATCGCCGACCATTGCCACCTTCGCGCCATGCTGCTGTAGCTCTTTGAGTGTTGCCACCGCTTCTCGCGACTCGGGGCGAATAACATCGGCGAGAGCAAACGCCGCTTTCGCTGTACCGGCTTCGACCAGGTACACGACAGTTTGGCCACGCGCACCCCACGTACGGATTTGCTCTGTAAGCTCATTCGGTAGGCTCGCGTGTTCGCTTTCGAGAAGCCGAGGGCCACCGACCTGAGGCGTACGTCCATCGATGGTTGCCTGAACGCCCTGGCCAGGAAGCGCCTGGAAGTCACGCACCGCCGGCAGTTTCAGCTTGCGCTCTTGGGCTGTAGCAACGAGCGCACGGGCAATCATATGCTCGCTGTCGCCTTCGATGGCGGCAGCATCCGAAAGCGCCTCGTCTTCGGAGAAGCCAGCCGCCGTTGCAATACCAACTAATCCCTGCTCGCCTTTGGTCAAAGTGCCAGTCTTGTCGAACACCACCGTAGTTACCGTTCGCGCCGCTTCGAGCGCCAGCCGGTCACGGACAAGGATACCGTTGCGGGCTGAAAGCGTCGTGCTGATAGCGATCACCAGCGGAATAGCCAGGCCCAAGGCGTGGGGGCAAGCGACGACGAGCACCGTCACCACGCGCTCGAGCGTGTAGCTATCGAACCCACGGGCGAGCAGCCAGACCACCAGCGTGATGGCTGCAACTCCGATGGCGACTAAGGTCAGCCAGTACGCCGCACGGTCAGCAAGGGCTTGGGCGCGACTGCGGCTGGTTTGGGCTTCCGCGACCAAGCGCATAATGCCTGCCAGTGCGGTCTGTTCACCGGTTTTGGTGATGCGAACGCGTAGTGAGCCACTCCCGTTGACTGTCCCAGCAATCACCTCGTCGCCAGGGCGTTTGTGGACCGGGCGCGACTCGCCGGTAATCATCGCTTCGTTAAGCTGGCTGTCACCTTCCTCAACCGTTCCATCGGCGGGGACACTCGCGCCAGGGCGAACGAGCACCAAATCATCGGCACGCAGCGCACTGACAGGAACCGTTTCAGTCTGGCCGTTGGCCACTCGCTCGGCGGTGTCCGGCAGGAGTTTTGCCAGTTCGTTCAGGGCGCTTTGCGCGCTACCAACCGCCCGCATCTCCATCCAATGCCCAAGCAGCATAATCGTCACCAGCGTTGCCAGCTCCCAGTAGAAGGGCATGCCCTCGACGAAGCCGAAGGTGACGGCGACGCTGTAGATGTAAGCGGTACTGATCGCCAGCGCCACAAGGGTCATCATGCCGGGTGTGCGTTCCCGCAACTCATCGGCGGCACCGCGCAAGAATACCCATCCACCGTACCAGTAAATGATACTGCCGAGCACAGCGCCGACGTATGTGGAGCCGGGGAAAGGCGGCGCGGTATAGCCAAGCAGTTGTTGGAAGAGTTCAGCGTAGACTAATACCGGAATGGTGAGCAGCAGCGAGATCCAGAACGGGCGCTGGAACATTGCTTCACTATGGCCGGCATGTGCGCCGTGACCTGCGTGACCATCCATCTGTGTTGCGTGCGCGCGGTGACCAGTATGGCCGCTATCATGCGATGCGTGATGCGCTTCGGTTGCCTGAGCGCGATGCATGCTTCCGTGCTGTGCGACCTCCTGTGCCGCGTTCGGATCGGTTGTATGATGATCCATCGACGCGTGGTCCGGGTGATGCGCGGTGTGTTCGTCCATCTCTTGTTTTCGTTCGGTCATGATCTTATCCTTATACGCTCACCTACCCCACCCCCAGGGGTAGGGGCAAGGTCATTACAGTTAGGGTATCGAGCTTGTCAAGTAAAGAGTTAGCGAAGATGGAGGTTGCATGATGTGGAGTAAGATAGCACTATTTCTATCAGGGCTGTTCTTCGGCGGGGCTATTGACCACCTCATTCTCGCGCTGACCGGTTCCGAATATACCCCATACGGTGTTCATTCTGGTGTACGCGGCAATTGGGTTTTTGCATTATTGGACAGAGGAGTAGCTCTGTTTTTCTATTTTCTGCACCACCATCTTGAGAAGCAGGGCATCAGCGATGCATATCCAGGGCCGAGCGCCGGCGGTCACCTGTGGGTCGTGACCGCCACGTGCTCGGCCTCGCTCCGTTCGTGACCTTACGCCGCCATGGTGGCCATCCGCCGGCAGGAGTCGGCACAGCGGCGGCAGGCATCCGCACAGGCTTTCATCTGCGCATCATCGCCGAATTGATCGCAGTCCTGTGCGCAGTGGCCGCACACCTCCGCGCAGACCGCGCAGATGCGGCCATGGAGAGCTTTGCAGAATTGGTTCTGTACTACCCGGTTGCGGTTCTTGGAGGTGGTTGCATCAGGGCGAGATGGTGTATATGGGCCACGGCCGGCGCGTGCAAGGCGCAAGGCGCCAGCCACCAGCGATAGCGACGGCCGCTCACCACGCCATTTTGGGCCTGGCGAGCAGCCCGAAGCGGCGCCATAAGGCGCCGGAGACAGGCACGGTGTGATGCGCGCCTCATACTGGCGGCCGCGCCTGAGAGCGCTGGATGCGGCTGAGCCAAAGTAGCAGATTGCGCACGGCGCAGGCTTGGAATAGCTGGCATTGCGCGGCAGCCAGCCCTACTCGCCGCGATGAGCGGCAGCCGTGATAGCGCGTCAGCCAAGCAATCGCCGGTTCGACCTGCCAGCGCGATTTGAGCAGCGCTTGTCCCTGCGGCGTCTGGTTGAAGACCGCTCCAGCGCGTAGGTACGCGTGATAGCCGGAGATGAACACCGCTCGATGCCCATTCGGTTTGGCCTGTGGATCACGACACATCTTCCACAGCCGGCAATCACGGCATTGCGAGGCCAGAAACCGGAAGGACAGTCCGTCGCCATCGCCGTGCCGGTAGACTTTGGTGCTGACCACGCCATTCGGGCAGGTGCAACTGGTTTGGTCGCGATTGACCGAGAAGTCGGCCACGCTGAAGCGGCTCGGATCACTCCCGCCGCTAGCCGGCACCCAGGCGACGATCGTGGTTTGGCCCTCGCTGAGCGCGTCAACCTGGGCACGGGTCTTGCCCCAGCCAGCGGCTTGGTCCATCACCAACTGTGGCGGGAGTGGCTGGGCGCTGGCTTGGAGTTGGCGGAGGACTGCCGCTGGCGCCTCGCGATCGGGCGTGCTGCCAGTCAGCGCCACACACGCACGGATGCGACTCGCGGTGGTACTGATCACCGCATTGGTGCCAAAGACCGCCGGAGAGCCCTCATGCTTGCGGAAGGTCGCTTGGAGGTCAACCGCGCTGCTCAGCCGATAGGCGCCCTTCGTCTCGTTCGGCCGCGCGGCGACTTGGCCGCTCGCATCACTGCTGGTCTCGTCGGCGATGACCTTGTGGATGGCACTCATCAGGGTTTGAGCAGTCGCCTGCTCGACCGGTGCCAGAGCTGGAAGGTGCGCGCTCAGGCAAGCGGCGACGGCTTGGGCAGTCTGCACGGCATTCTGTAACTGCTGCTGGCGTTCCAGTGCGCTACGCCAGCGCGGCGGGTGAGCGCGGGCAGGCAGATCGAGCGCTGGCAGGAGCGCGTGCAGCGGCTCATTCTCGTGGGTGTGCCAGAGCCGCAAGAGCCGCAGGGTCAGCTGGCCAAGCAGGTGGGTCGGGCCAGGACTGGGCGCAGCGGGACTGGCCAGGGCGAAGGTATCGACGATTTGGGGTCTGGTGGAGCACGGCTCCGGAGCGAGCTGATCGAGAAAGGCTAGCACGTCGCGAAACAGCGCGTCGGGGTGGTGAATGGTCAACCAAGCATGGAAGCGACTGAGCGTAGAGTGATCGGGGGTGGAGGCGACCAGCGGGAGGTCGACAAACCAGCGCACAATCAGGTTGGAGGCCAGCAGCCATTCGAGTTCCGGATCGGAGCAGGAATCGGCCCAAGCGCGCACGAACTCGGCGCGCACAAGCTGCTCGATGGTGTAGGTCGGAGTGGTGCCTTTGGTGCCGGGGGCATGATGATAGGTCTGGCAGGCAGCCACGACGGAAGCGAAGTCATACAACTGGGCCAGGCGGACGAGCGGATGGGCGGCGCAGCGGGTGAGAACTGCACGGTAGAGCTGATTGCTGACCCAGGCCAGGATCGGTTCAAGAAACAGGCCAAGGATGGCGAGTACGAACGGCGGCGCGACCGGCAGATCGGGTGTGCCGGCACGGAGGAGTGGTGGTATACTGCGAAACATACCGCCTCCTTGTGTATATGATAGGCTTCAGCACCCATATCATGCCACAAGTTGGCGGTTGTGATTACTTTCTCAGTATTTCTGCAAAGCTCTCCCATGGAGCGGGGAACTGCGGAGCATAAAGTCGGCGCTCGTGTGACAGATGGTGGCGCAGTCGAGCAACAGCCCAATATGCGCCGCCTCCGCATGCTTGCCGCCTTGTCCGAGACAGTAGGTGATGGTTTCGAGGCAGGCGTGGTGGCATTCCTCGCAGAGCTTGATGCACTGTTCCAAGTCTGCGCCCAGCTGGTTACGTGCGGTCTGTGTCATGATAGATCCTCCTCTCGTTCCGTGCATATGGCAGCTCAAATCTGAGCTGTCGCTCGCTATTATAGATATCGCCGCTTCGTGGTGTTAGTGCCGTGCCTGGCGCTCACGCCACACCCCGATAGCCAGCAGCCCCGCGCCCAGCACCACCAGGGCGATCTCTACCGGGCCAGCCCACGGCCCCGGAACCGCACGATGCAGCCCCAAGATCCAGTGCGCCACGACATTGTCTAGGGTCGCGAGCGCTCCAATTGCGATGAGCGCCACACCCCCGAGCGCGTGGTTACGATCGCGCTTCGACATATCCAGTAACGTCTCCCAGACCTTTCGAGCCACCGAATCGCATGGCGCTCAGGGTCGTTTGCAACTCCTTGTGCGCGCCCGCGCTAGCGGCCCATCATACGCCGCATTGGGAGGGCTGGAAGTGCTCCAGGGCGGCTTCGTGCCTCCTGCATGCGCTAACGATGCCGCAAGCCGGCCACCAGCAGCCCCACGCCGCCCAGGAGAACCAACAACACGAGGGCGACCATCACCCATGACATGCCGCCCATCATTGGCCCCATCATCCCGCTCATCATGCCCGCCATCATGCCGCTCATCAACAACAGTGGCAGGAGCACCACAACCAGCAGGGCGATCCCAAGTGCAATCAGAATCGTGCGCGTCGTGATATTCATAGCCTGGCCTCCAATGCCATTCGATGCAGCTGATTCTTGTGGTGCAAGTGAGGGGGCTGGTGCCCACAGCGAAGAGTCAATGTCTCATCGCCCGCACTCGAGCTGCACCGTCAGGATCCATATAGTCTCGCGTTCGTCTCTGCCACTGCCTACGCCATCGTGAGAGCGTTGAGCCGCCGATCGCCATGAGCGCCACGAGGATGATCACAAGCGCGAGCTCAGCCAATTTCGAGGTGAGATCAATCAGCCCAATACCTTCGACCTCGCCTGCATGCGGCCCGAAGAGTGGAATTCCGGCGGTGCGCGTCACGATATACAGGCTGATGATCGCGAGGTGACCGATGATGCCGATGAGGAAGGTTGGTCGACGCGGCCAGCGCAGCAGGGCGAGAGCGTAGAACCACTGCGCGAGCGCCACGACCAGGAAGAAGGTTCCATAGCCCCACCATTCACGAAAATGTTCGGGCATGACCCAGGCATGGATGAGCGCGGCGACCAAAGATAGGGTCGCGGCGGCATAAAGCAACATGCTCGCTCGTTTCGGTCCAAACCGCTCGACACCCCGCATATTCCACGTCGCGTATATACTGTGATTCGGCCAGTGTGTTCCCCGATGGCTACTCATACGATTGTCTCCTCTGCCCTCCCCGGTAGGCAGCAATGTACTGATATGCTCGTATTCGAGTACTGTGGCAGCAAGCTACGTGCCATGCTACCATCACCAATGGTACGCTTGACAGCTGTACTGCAACCACCTGCACTCCCGCAAGTGCTGAGCGTGAACCTTCTGATGGGCATGCTACAGGTGATGCTGAATGAGGTGGCAACCGAGTGCATTGACGGGATACTGATATGGCTCAAAAAGCAGTCCGGCCGGGCCGGGCATCACTCGCCCCGCAGCACCCCGGAGAGTGACAAGGCTCAGTTTCACGTCTGGTCGGATGCCCTGGCGCACAGCCTAGATCTGAACGGCGATCCGGCGGGGTACACCCAGGCTGCGCACGCAGCCAATGTCTACCTGATTTTGAATAAATTTCATTATTGACAAATCATCGATTTCGATGTATCATCGGAACTATGAAAGACGAACCCAAGAAATCGCTCGCATCAGATCAGGGCCGGGTTGCGCGCCGCCGCGCTCGTGTGCGAGCCGACCTGCTTGCCGCCGCACGACAGGTCTTTACCACCCAGGGCTATCAGGACGCCACGATCGCCGATGTCACCCAGTTCGCCGATGTGGCCACAGGCACCTTCTACCTTCATTTTCAGGATAAAGAGGAGCTATTCGTCGCGGTCGTCGAGGAGGGCCTCCACGCGATCCGTGACGAGATCCATGCCGCTTTGAGTGAGCAGCCAGACACGCCGATCCTGCCGCTGATCATTCGCACCTTCTTACGCACTGCGTATGCCCAGCGTGACCTGTTTGTGTTGATGAGTTCCGGCAGTCCACCCCTCACCCAACCACATACCCAGCGAGCCCAGGCCGGATTCACTAGCCATTTCGTCCCCGTGATGCAGGCGGCACAGGCAGCCGGGCACCTGCCGTCGATGGATCCGGCGCTGCTGGCGCATCTGCTCGTCGGCCTGCTGCTGCGTGCCGTGAGCTGGTGGCGCGATCAGGATGAGCCGGGGCCGGAGGTGATGGCGGACCAGATCCTCACGCTGCTCGCTCAGGGCATACCCGCGGCGCTCGCGATCAGCAGCCGCGAGTTGAGCGCATCGCCGTTGGCGGGTGCCGACCGTCAGCATAACAGTGCAGAGAAAGGAGAGACTTGAATATGAAAACGGTCTTCTTTAACACGCCATCTCACGGGCACGTCAATCCCACCCTGGCTGTCACCGCCGAGCTCGTCAAGCGCGGTGAGCAGGTGATTTACTACACTACCGAGGAATGGCGAAGTCAGATCGAGGCCGCCGGCGCTGAGTTTCGTCCCTATCCCTATTCACACGCTATGGAGGTCTTCACCGGCCACCGCAGCGGCGACAGCAACTTTGCCCGCACTGTCCTGCGACTCCTACAGATCAGTGGCGACAGCAACTTTGCCCGCACTTCCCTGAGACTCCTACAGATCAGCGAAGAATTACTCCCCAGTGTATTGCAGTCGCTGCGCCAAGAACGCCCGGATTACGTGATCTTTGACTCCATGGCCGGATGGGGCAAACAGGCCGCACGGCGGCTGGCTCTGCCGGCCATCGCCTCGATCACAACATTTGTCTTCAGTCGAGCGATGCTTCCATCCAGGCCCGCGCACGTGTCGATGCGGTCCTTCGCTAATGTCGCGCTGTTCAGGCCGGTCTACTGGCAAACGGCACGTCGGATCCGTAAGGCATTTGGCGTGGAAAGCCCGCGCTTTCTCGGCACACTCATGAACACGGGTGACCTGAATATCGTGTTTACCTCGGAGCAGATGCAGCCTCATGCCGATAAGCTTGGTGCGAACTTCAAATTCGTTGGACCTTCACTGAGCGATCGCCCCACGACCGTCGATTTCCCGTTTGAACAGTTGACGCGCCGCCCGCTCGTGTATATCTCCCTTGGTACCTTCTTCAATACCAACCCTGAATTCTACCGCCAGTGCTTTTCGGCGTTCGCTGATCATCCAGGCCAATTTGTCCTCTCGGCAGGCGCGCGGACAGACCTGACCGCACTTGGTCCGATTCCGCCGAATTTCATTGTCCGAAACTTCGTGCCGCAACTCGATCTGCTTGAGCGTAGCGATCTCTTCATCACGCACGGTGGCATGAACAGTGTCCACGAAGGACTGTTTTACGGTATACCGCTGCTGGTTGTTCCGCAACAAGGCGAACAGGCTGTGGTTGCCCGGCAGGTTGAGCGAAATGGCGCGGGGCTGGTGCTGGGTGGCGAATGGCCGTTTGGTCGTGTCAGCGCAGACGAACTGCGTGCAGCACTCGAGAGGATGCTTCAGGGCGGAGTGCCCAATGAGCAGTTTCGTGCGGCAGCCGCCCGACTTGGCGATGCGTTGCGTGCCGCTGGCGGACCTGCCCGTGCTGCAGAGGAGATCATCAGCTTCGCCAGGCGGCAGCGAGAAGCCATACCAAATGCCGAAGAAGTTTCGATAGGCGCAGTGTAAAGGAGGAGCAGCGATGGCATCAGAGCAACAGGCACGGCCACGTGCGCTTGTGACCGGCGCGTCATCGGGCATCGGTCTGGCGTTTGCCGAGCGCCTGGCCCGCGATCAGTATGACCTGGTCGTCGTCGCCCGCCGCCGTGAGCGTCTCGAGACGCTCGCATAGCGGCTGCGGGCGGAGCAGCACGTCAATGTGGACGTGCTGGTGGCCGATCTCACGCAAGGGGAGGAGCTGCAGGCTGTGGAACAACGTGTGGCCGACGACCCTGCGCTCTCCCTGCTGGTCAACAACGCCGGGTTCGGTGGCTACATGCCGTTTGTGGCGCTCGATCTCGATCGGGCCGAGGAGCTGATCCGCCTGCAGGTGCTGGCAGTGACCCGCCTGACGCGCGCAGTGCTACCGGGCATGATCAGCCGCGGGCATGGCGCGATCATCAATGTCTCCTCGCGGCTGGCCTGGAGCGCCGCGCTGCCGTCGCCGCCACTGCCCAAGCGCGCGATCTATGCGGCGAGCAAGGCCTACATTAACGCCTTCACGCAGCTGCTGCACGATGAACTGCAGGGGACGGGCGTACAGGTCCAGGCGCTCTGCCCGGGTGTGGTGCGCACCGAATTTCACGCCCAGATGGGCATGGACGTGGAGCGGCTGCCCGCGGTAGCGCTGACGACGCCGGAGGCGGTGGTCGAGGCATCCCTGGCAGGGCTGCGCCTGGGCGAAGTGATCTGCGTGCCGACGCTCGATGATCCCGCCCTGTTGCGGCAGGTCGACGCGAGCCAACGTCAGGTGTTGGAACACAGCATGAGCGGCAGCATTGCGGAGCGCTACGCACCGTAGCGGTCAGGTGATTAAACCGCCGGTCGCGGTCCTCAACATGTGTGTTTGTCGAGGACCGCGGCTGCAGTGTCTACACGTCGAAGAGGAGTGGGATGACATGCAGGTCGTGCTGGCCCATTGGCATCGCCATCTTTGATCCGAATCGGCTGTCGAGGGGTATATTAGCGACGAGTTAGCCCACTTTACCTTGTATATCCGTGTTCTGCCGGTAAGATGGTCATGGAGGATCTCTTATGAGCCTTGTGGAGAAAGTGGTTGCCCAGTTCGCTCGGCCCACGGGATTTTGGGGCAATATCGCCGGCTTCATCATGGCACATAGGCCATCAAATCTTGAACGCAATGCCTGGGCAATATCTCTGCTGAACCTACAACCCTCCGACCGCGTCTTGGAAATCGGTTTCGGCCCTGGCGTGACCATCCAAAAGATGAGCGAACTGGTGCCCCAGGGAGTTATTTGGGGTATCGATCATTCTGAAGTGATGTTCAGGCAAGCAGAGAGACGAAATCAACGGGCTATTTCGGCTGGAAGAGTGCGACTGGCGCTCAAGTCAGTATCGCAATTGCCCGCTTTTGACGGCCCATTTGACAAGATTCTGGATGTGAATGGCTATCAGTTCTGGGATAAGAAGATTGAAGTGCTGAGGAGGCTAAGAGAACAGTTGCGTCCGGGAGGAATCATCGCCCTCGTTCATCAACCGAGAAACCCTGGCGCTACAGAAGCTGATGCGACTGAAGCAGGTGAAAGGTTCGGTCGCGATCTGGAACTGGCTGGATTTAAAGACATCAAAGTGGAACGGAAGCTGATGAAGCCTGTCTCAACGGTGTACGTGCAAGGAAGCAATCCTCACTAAGGACGAACACAGCAGACGGCGCACGAAAGCGCACGACGGTCGCAGAGCATTCTTGGTAGAGTTAGGCGCGGGCGAGGGCGGCGTCAAGCTGACTTCCTACCACCGCGATTTGCAATCACACTTTGCCAGCACAGGCTTTGGTCAGTGTGTCTAGCCTTACTGGCCCGGCAGCAGCTTACGCCGGAGCCGTTAGGCGTTCGAAGTAAGGTCGGTCGAAACCGCCGCCACCCATGCAACTCCACCGCTCACATGAACCCTTTATCAGCTAAGCAGCTGATCTTCCTGTTCTATAGCCCGCCAACGCAGAATTCGTTGCCGCCCCCATGGTGAGTCGCCCCCTGATTCACACTACCTGCGGAAGAGCCCCCGCCAAATGAGCCCGTCCATGCATCCACCGGCGCCCTTGACGGGCATAGCAGCAAGTAGTATAGTACATACTCATCAGTATTGTTTTTGTATATCGTCTGGTATGGTGTAATCTATGACTGTCCGTGAGCGGATATTGACGGCTGCCCGCCAGCTCGCAGCTGAGCGCCCAGTCGACAGCATCAGCCTTGCTGATGTCGCGCGGGCGGCTGATGTGAGCTGGCCGACCGTTCGCCGCCACATTGGTGGCAAAACGCACCTCAAGGAGTTCCTGGCATCCGAGCGGTTGGCGACGACGCCGCCCGATCGGGACACGCGCGGCCGCATCCTGTCCGCAGCCGCCCGCGTCTTTGCGCGCAACGGCTACGACGGGGCCACGCTGGATCAGGTCGCTGCTACAGCCGGGCTGACCAAAGGCGCAGTCTATTGGCACTTCGCCAGCAAGAGCGACCTGTTCCTCGCATTGCTTGAGGAAAATACCCGCCAGCAGTCCAGCGATCTGCCGGCCGCACTCCAGGAGTTTAGCCGGATCGCAGATCCCGTTGAGCGTCTGACAGCCATTCTTACCGACCAGTTCGCCACCTGCCTGGAAGATCAGGACTGGCCCAGGCTGTACCTGGAGTTCTCAGCTTCTAGTCGGGATCCGCAGGTGCGTGAGCGGTTGCACGAGCTGCATCGCTCGTTCCACGCGATAGTCAGCGATGTCATTCGCCAGGCCCAAGTCGAGGGAAGCCTGGCGCCGGATCTCGACCCGTACGCAGTCGCCGTGATGTTCAGCTCGCTGCTCAGAGGTCTCTCGTTGACTTGGCTGGTCAGCGCCGAGCACCTCGACGCCGAAGACCTCATCCCCAAGCTGGCTCGGATTCTGTGGCAAGGCCTCGGAACGTCCAGGTCGTAAAGGAGGCGATGCCCATGCATTCCTTGTGCTTCGTCGGCACTCGACCTTTTTACCATTGAGCTGCTCATCACCTGGAGGAGGTAAAGCACGATGAATAGCACAACAGAAAGCGAAACTCGCGGACGGTTCGATCGGCGCTTCCTGGGTATCGGAGCTGGGAGTGGGCTCCTCGGTGGCATCTGCTGCATCGGCAGCGCCATTGCGGTTGGTTTGGGTGTGAGCGCGATCTCATTCTTTGGGGCCTGGATGGACCGCTACCAGATCTACTTCATCCACGTCAGTGTGGCACTTATGATCCTGTGGCTGGTGCGGACTGCCAGACCGTATGGGTTCTCACGGCAAGGAATCCGTCTCGCCGCGCGGGTGCTGGCGCGGCAGGCGCTGGTGATGACCATCATCTACGCGACGACGCTGGCCGTCACTGTAGGTATCTCCATGCTTGTGCGCGGGATGTGATCGCCTGTCTTACCTATACCATACCTACCAGTCGGTATGTCAACATGCGACAAAGGAGTCAGTAAGCCATGAACAAGACACAACCAGCGGGAAACAGTATGCTGCTGTTGCTCGCAGCCTACGTGCTGGGTCTGGTGGGCTGGACATGGGACTATCGGCAACACCTGGCTCGGCACGACGCGCTGCCGGCACATCTCCTGATGTATCTCGGCATGGGACTGGCGCTCATAGCGGTGATCCTGTTGCTGGTGAACTGGGCACGCAGCACTGGCGTGCGGCCCACTGGCTGGACAGCGGTTGCGGTCGCGGGTTGGGCCGTGACGATCATCGGCGTGATCGTTGATGTGTATTGGCATGGCGCACACCCCGGCGCGGACGAGACCAACATGCTCGGTCTTCCTGGCCATCAGATTCAGCTTGTTGGTTGGATACTCGGGGTGGTCGGCGTGGGAGCTTTGCTCCTGCGGGCGCGTGCCTGGAGCAAGGGGCGGGCAACAATGTAAGGAGCCGCCCACCGCGAGCAAAAGGAGAACTCATGCACGGTAGTGTCTCTAAACCGACGTGATCACGAGGAGGAAAAACATGCTAGGTAAGCACACGAACCAGGTACCAGCTATGCTGGAAAAGGGTCTGCAGATGGGTAGCTCCAACGCTGAGACCGAGCGCGTCCAACATATCTATGACAACCTGGCCTAGCGGTACGATAAGGCGATGGGCTTCTGGGAGTGGTTGTTGTTCGGCGACGGACGCCGCTGGGTTTGTTCGCAAGCCCGCGGCGATGTCCTCGATGTCGCTGTGGGTACCGGTCGGAATTTGCCCTACTACCCTGAGGATGTCCATCTGACGGGTATCGATGTGAGTCGGGCGATGCTGGAGATCGCTGGCCAGCGTGCAGAGCAGTTGGGCCGTGCGGTCGACTTGTGCGTTGGAGACGCCCAGGCGCTGGACTTTCCCGATGAGTCCTTCGACACGGTGGTGTTCACGGTCGCGCTCTGCACGATCCCGGACGACCGCAAGGCGGTGGCGGAAGCCAGGCGTGTGCTGCGCCCTGGCGGCCGGCTGCTGTGGCTTGAGCATGTGCGGAGTCCGGTCCTTTCGCGCATCCCAATCCTCATGTGGGTCGTCAAGCGAATCGTCGACCCTTTGATGGTGCGGCGGGAGGGTGATCACTTGCTGCGCGAACCGCTTGAGCACATCACGGCGGAAGGGCTAGAGGTTGAGCGGCTGGAGCGCTCCAAAGTGGGCATCGTCGAGCGCGGATTGGCGCGGAAGCGCGCATAAGTCGTGGGTGGAGGTACGTGGAATAGAGACACGGTGGTTTCCTGCTTAGCGCGTCGCAGCGCCTTGCATGGTATTGACTGTGCCAGCCTCGGGTATCCACAGCAGCAAAGGCCATAGATATCGTCGGAACATTAACAGCGATCCCTGTACCATTACCAATGGTACGCTTGACAAATGTACCGCAACCTCATATACTCCGGCAAGCCGCTGAGTGTGAAGCTCTTGACGGGCGCACCTCTATGCGATGCTCTATGAGGCGATAACCGAGCGCATTGACGGAGATATTTGGTATGGCTCAAAAAGCGGCTCCGCCGCGCCCAGGCGCCACCCGCCCGCGCGGCCGGCCAACGTCTGGAACTCCCACGCGTGGACTTCCAAAACCCTTGCTTATCGCTGGGTTCATCCTGGCCGTCGTCGCGATCATTGGGGTGGGCCTCTCGTTGAGCCGCGGCGGTGGCCAGATTGGGGGCGCTATTGCCACGCTCCAGACCGCAGACTTCCACGCGCTGGCCTTCAGCCCCGACAATCCCAACGCGTTATTCTTTGGCCACCACAATGGCATCATGCGCAGCGACGACGGCGGCCGGACCTGGATGTCACTCGTCGAGCGCCAGAACTTTGACGCCATGGGCCTGGCGGTGAGCCGCACCAATGGGCGCCAGGTCTACCTGGCCGGCCACAACGTGTTCCAGGTGAGCACGAATGGCGGCGCCTCTTGGCAGCCCGTCGATCACAACCTGCCGGGCACTGACATTCACGGCTTCGCCATGAGCCCGGATGACCCAAATCGTCTGTACGCCTTCGTCGTCGGTAGCGGCGTGTTCCAGAGCGGCGATGGTGGCCGGACCTGGCAAGCGTTGAGCGACAAGGTGCCGGGCGACATCATGGGGATGGCAGCGGCGGGCGGCACGCCCGAGACCCTCTACGCCGGGAGCATGCGGTTTGGCGTGCTGCGGAGCACCGACGGCGGGCAGAGCTGGAAGCCGGCGATGCAGACTGGAAACGCAGCGAGCCTGTTCGCGCTCGCCGTCGATCCCGCAGCGCATCAGACGGTGTACGCCGGTGGCGAGGGCGGGCTCTACAAGAGCACCGATGCTGGCGCAACATGGAGCAAGCTGCCGTTCCCAGCCAATAACGTAGTTGCGATAGCGATCAGCCCGGCAGAGCCGAGCGTCGTTTTGGCGATCTCCGTGCAAGGCCAGCAGGGGCTGGTCTACCGCAGCGAGGACGGCGGCCAGAGCTGGGGGAAGAGCCAATAACCGAGGAAATGCTGAACCCCGCTCCAGCGTCGTATTGGGGCCGGCTGTCATCTGAACCGTCGAACCGCCTCCTCCATCGAAGCGGCGGGACTGGCGATCGAGAAGCCGGAGCAGCGGTGGCTGCCGCTCACCCCGCTGATTATCGGCGTGGCCAAACGGCGCGGCTGATTCTGATGGCAGCAGCTAGGCGTAGGTCCCCATGACCTCGCTGAGTCCACAAAGAACGACGAGGCACGCTGACGGAATGCTGCGCTCGATATAACACCACTCCATACCTAACCCTCCCCGACACCCGGAGAAGACGGCACCTGGCACCTGTTGAGGATGAGATAGTCCACACAGGTGCCAAACAATGAGCCCACAATGATACCATCGGCAATGGTATGCTTGACAGGTGTACCAAGCCGCATTATAATCACTCGTGTTCAGGAGCGAGAGCAAGATCGAAATCGATTCGGAGCACAAGAGCCGTTGTCATGCGTAATCGGGTAGTTCGTCTAGTCGTCGTGGGGCTGCTGATCAGCATGTTCGCAGCCGGCTGCCAATCCGCCCAGCCGGCGCCGCCGGGTGGCAGCGCTGCCGGTCAGACCGGGCCAGCGCTGAGCCTGGCCGTCGATGCCACGGATGGGAGCCTGCTCAAAGCGGCAGGCGGTCTCTTCCGCAGCGCCGATCGGGGGCAGACCTGGCAGCCGCTGCCCATCCCATCATCCCTGAAGCCGGATATGCTTCGCACCGTCGCCACCGCTATCGCTGCACCCTCTAGCGTCTACGCAGCTGGCCCAGGGGCTGGGATCGTACGATCCGATGATCGGGGCCAGACCTGGCGGACGCTGAGCGCTGGACTCCCGAGCCAGGACGTGTTGGCATTCACCGTCCATTCCTTCCGCCCCGATACACTCTACGCCTGGATCGATGGGCAGGGCGTCTTTCGTACCGAGGACGGCGGCGCTCGCTGGCAGAAAATGGACGCGGGGCCGGAGGGCGCGGTTGTCGCGCTCGCACACTCCACGCTTGAGGGCAGCATGAACACTGGCTGGCTCTACGCTGCCACGCCAGATGGGCCATATCTCAGCATGGACTGTTTCTGAGGCTGGCGCCAGGTGGGCAGTTTGCCTGCCAAGGCTGGGGCGCGCAGTGTGCTGATCGATCCGAAGCAGCCGAAACGGGTCTACGCTGCCGGTGATAGCGGCCTGTACCGCTCTGACGACGCCGGCGAGACCTGGCAAGCGGCGGGCGCCGGTCTGCCCAACAGTGGCGTGGTCGCCCTGGCGTTCGATCCCCGCCAGCCACAGCGGCTCTACGCCGCAACACAAGCGGGAGCGATCTACTTGAGCGAGGATGGTGCGACCTCGTGGCGGGCGCTGGCGAGTGCAGCAAGCAATGCGACACCGTAACAGGTGGCGCGCACAGCGCCTGACGCTGGCCGTTAGTGTGATCACCATCGTCGGGTGCGGCCGTCTGACGGTTCGGGGGCCGAGCGAGGCCATCCCAACGGCAGTCATACGAGCGGAGCTTGATCCAAGCCAGGTGGCCCGCGGGCGCCAGGTCTATGTTCAGAACTGTGCGCGTTGCCACGGCCAGAACGCCGAGGACGCGCCGAACTGGCAGCAGCCTGATGCGCGGGGGAACCTCCCACCGCCGCCACATGACGACAGTGGGCATACCTGGCGCCACAGCGACGCACAGCTTGCGGAGATTATTCGGAATGGGCTGCGTGACCGCTTCAATAAGACGCCGGAGTTAACCATGCCGCCCTTCAAGGGCCAGTTGACCGATGAGGAGATCGCCGCCGTGATTACTTACTTCAAGAGCCTCTGGTCTGTGGAGCACCGGGCGTATCAGGAGGAGCAGAATCAGCGTCCGCCAATGCCGACGCAGGAGAGTGGTACATGAGCGCTCGCCGGACACCACCGCGCTCAGCAACGTCGGAACGTGGCCGTGCCGCCAGCATGCCGCGCGCTGGTCGCGCACGCTGGGTCGCCCTGCTCGTCGTGGTGGCGGTCATGGTCGGCATTGTTGCCTGGCAGTTTCTTCGACCACGTCCTGAAACCGCTACCAGCCCGGGTGGATTGCCGGGACCGTTAGGTGGGCCGGAGATCGCCCAGGACATCAATACATTGGTTGGGAAGCCAGCACCGTCCTTCACCTTGCCGGATTCCGAGGGAAAACGCTATACTGTTACGCCAGGGCAGGGCCGGCCGCTGGTGCTGATCTCCCACATGGGGATCACCTGACAGCTGTGTGTGCAGCAGCTCGGTGAGCTGCAGAAGTCAGCCGATGCGCTCGGCCAGCAAGCGGATGTCTATGTGATCAACCGTGATTCGCCGGAGGACTCACGACAGCTCAAACAGATCTCGGGAATCAGCCTGCCGGTGCTGCTTGATCCGCAGCTGACCGTAGCGCGCCAGTACGATATGCTGCCGAAGCCCGGCCAGCCGATGGGCGAGATGAGTGGCGTGGCGCAGATGGGTTTCGTGGTCATTAGAGATTATCACGATTTATGGTATACTTTGTCTCCAAGCGAAAGGAGATGCGAAGAACCATGCGCTACCAGGACGAAAAAACCAAAGCCTACCGTATTTTGGACCTCACGAGCTTGACCGTCGACGAGTTCGAACAGTTGGTCCCGCCGTTCGAGGCGGCGTTTGTGCGCTATATGCATGACTGGACGATGGAGGGCAAGCGACGCACCGGCCGCCGCTACAGTCAGTACGCCAACTGCCCGTTGCCAACGCCCGAGGATCGGCTCCTGTTTATCCTAAGCTATCTCAAGGTGGCCGCTCTCCAAGTTGCGCATGGAGCGCTGTTTGGCATGACCCAATCGAACGCGAACAAGTGGATCCATGTGCTCCTGGTCGCACTCCACCAGAGCCTGCTCGATCTGCACGATCTGCCGGCACGCCATCTGCGCGCGTTGGAACAGCGTTTGGTCGAACTACAGGCGAGTGAGTCGGTCACCACGCCAACCCACGCCACGTCGCCACTCTCCCCTTTTTTCACGATGGCACCGAACGCCCCATCACGCGCCCCAAAGACCAAGATGAGCAAAGCGCGTGTTATAGCGGCAAGAAACAGCGGCCCACCGTAAAAAACGTGCTACTGGCCACAGCAACTGGCATCGTCCCGTTTCTCAGCGACACCTACGAAGGGAGCCGCCATGACAAACCGATCGCCGACCAAACGCCCTACCCCCTACCGGAAGGGAGCGAATTGCTCCAAGATCTCGGCTTTGTTGGTTTTACCCTCGACGGTATCACGATTACGCAGCCGCACAAGAAACCACGCGGCCAAGTGCTTACCGATGAGCAAAAAGCCGAAAACCGTACGATTGCGCAGCGCCGCGTGCGGATTGAACACATCATTTGCAGTGTCAAACGTTGTCGGATTGTCAAAGATACCATTCGGCTCTGGAAAGATACCACCCGTGACATGGTGATGGCCATCTGTTGCGGATTACATAACTTTCGGCTCCGTCTCTGCCCCTGGCCATCTCTCTAGAAAAATCGTGATACTGTCTCATATAGTGATCGGAAGTGATTTGTCCTTTGAAGCGGTGAAGAGCTGGAAGCGCTCAGTCAGGAGCGATGTCAGGTCGTCATAGGCGGCAAGGTTATTCAACTGCATGCCTCAGCCTTACGCTGAGATGAGGTACAATGGTCACTGTCTGCACCGACCTCTCTAGCCAAGCGTGAACTGACAAGGAGGACACGGCGATGAAACGAGTCGTTTTGAGAGCGCTGGTCAGTCTGGTGCTCATACTCACTGTAACCAGTGGCGTTTCAGCGGATACCCCGCCAGTGGGTGGCTGCCCCGACCAATTCGTCCTCCACCCAGCTATGCCACATGACGACCATCATGGGCACCAACTCGTGGGCTCAGACACCGACCACAACGGTGATGGTTTGCTGTGTGTCAAGCACGTGTCGGCAGATGATGACATTCACGTCCACATCGACAATACTGTGCCTTCATCCTAATAGCTTTTGCCGACACCGAGACGTATAGTGATTTGGAAACTGGCTTGCCCTCTTTGGGTTTCGCGCTTCGTGCTGGGGTGCAGCAGCGATTGAGCAGGATGGACAAATCAGCAGTTTCCGATCACTATATTTAGCCGTAGTACGCCATAGTGATACACATCGGAAGGAGGTGAATGAACGACAATTCCTCTGTGACGGAATTGTCGAGATGTGTCAGCAACACCTGCAGTGGCGCTTGTAGTGAACAGGAGAAAACCATGGAACTGACCGGAAGAGAGTTCTGGACTCTCATTCACGGTATGGTGCTGGGGGCAACTTTCTTGCTCGGCTTCGGCGGCGGATTTGCCGGCCTCTACAGCTACACACCCGAATGGCTCACGCGTGAGGGGATCCGTGAGCGGTTCGTGCGGCTGGATGTCGGAACCGGGCTGATGGCACTCGCCTCGTGGCTGACGGTAATCACAGGCACGTGGATCGTGTACCCGTGGTATCGGGCGCGTCCACCGGCGGAGCTGGCAGGGGCTGTGGACAACTATGCAAAGACTGGACAGGCGCTCAGCCCTGAGCAGCTGTCTGCTCTGCAGAACGAATTTCCCCGCTGGTATCTGCTTGCCCAAGAGAAGACCGCATTGTGGCACGAGTTTGGGATGGAATGGAAGGAACACGTTGCCTGGATCAGTCCGCTCCTGGCAACAGTTGTCTTCTTCGCCGTGTTGTATTACGGCCCGCGGCTCGCCTACGAACCACGAATCCGCCAGACGCTGATGATCATCTTCGTGCTCTCGTTTGTCGCGGCCGGTATCGCTGGACTGTTTGGGGCTTTGATCACCAAAGCCGCGCCAATACTGTAGCGGAGAAAGCATATGACAACCGCAGAGAGAGCAGGGGTCGAACCGGCACGTAAGCCCGATGGACCCGTGGCAGCCCTCATGTGGGCAGCAGGGGTCGGTATCTTGACTCTGGGAATTCTCACCACGATCAACGAGTTCGGAGGCGCGATCAGCAGCTTCCTCAACTTCTACAATCCGGTCGGCCCGTTGGCGGGTAAGACCACCTACGCGGTGGTAGTCTTTTTGATCGCGTGGGTTGTGCTGCACAACATGTGGAAGAACAGGGACGGACTCTTCGGTAGCGCGTCGAGGGGGCTTCTGGTGCTGGCACTTGTGGGCTTCCTGATGACCTTCCCGGTTTTCTTCCAGCTCTTCGCCGCCGGATAATGTCGCCACGTCTCCCGTCGTTCGCTTGTATTGACACCCTCCCGCTTCACGCAGATGCATGCAAATGCGTATCAGAGCTTCTGATGAGGGTGTCAAACGTTAACAATAGACGGTATCATGATTCTAGTTTATGAATCGATTATGACGCTTCGGGGCGAGATAAGTAAACGATAATACACTCTGCACGCAAGGCGGTTTTAGCATGTCCTGAGGCCACCTATATTTAAATCTTGATAAGGTCTATTGATGCGCGCGGCACCATTCGCGTACAGCGCGCCGATATCTATTTTGGTCAACATGCGAGTCAGATCCTGGATATATTGCGGATTCTCGCACAGGAGACGCCAGCACGCCCAACAGCGCCCTGAGCGGCAAGTCACATGGCCTATGACCGGCTTGTTCAATTCGTCTAGAATCGTGATGACCTATCTCGCCAGCGTTTCGCTCACGGGCTGCACAGCCCGTGAGGCCAGGAGGGACTATCGATGACGCCCGCGCTTGATTTCAGCGTTGTACATCCCGACCGCCCGGGCATCCGCAAGGTGCTCGGCGATCTTGAAGCTGAGGTGATGGAACTGATCTGGTCGCGCCCGCTCGACCAGGGCACGACCGTCCGCGATGTCTTCGAGATTTTGTATGAGCGGCGCCTGCATGCTTCCGCGGAGGAGCGCCGGCGCATTGCCTATACCACGGTCATGAATACGATGACTCGCCTGGCCAGGAAAAATCTGCTCCGCACGGAGAAGCAGGATCAAGCCTACATCTATTACCCGAACTTCAGCCAGGAGGAGTTCATCTCGCGCTTTGTCGAGCACATGCTCGAGAACCTGCTGGTCAACTTCTCCGGCGCCACGCACAACGGCCTGGCTGCGCTCTCCGACCCCCAGGCTGCCGCAAAGGCGCAGCAGCTGCTCGACCAGATTGCGCGTCGCCGCGCGGACGAGGAGGGCATGTAGTGCATACCCTGCTTGGCCTTTCCAGTCTGCTGCTCGTGCTCGTCGGCAGTGCCCTGGCACTCCGCGCCCTGCGGCGCCTGGAGCATCTGGCGCAGCGGCGCGACTTGCAGCTCCTCATTCTGGCCGCGCCGGTGCTGAGTCTGACGCTGGGCCTCGGTGGCCTCTACCATTTTGTGGGCCGCACATGCTTCCTTGCGGCGCCTCGGTGGGACTATTGGTCTGGCGTGGCGCTGCCACTGCTCATGGGGCTCATTGCACTGGGTGGGCTTGGCCTGGGTGTCGTTCGGCTGGCGCTGATGACCTGGATGCTGGGTCGCCGTGGCATGCCGGCCGGGCCAGGACTCCAGGCGCTGGCTGAGCGTCTGAGCACGCGGCTCGGCGTGCCATGTCCGCGCGTGCTCGTCTGCGCCTATGATCGGCCGCTGGCGCTGACCTACGGGCTGTGGCGGCCAACCGTGCTGCTCTCGGCCTGGATGCTCCAGCATCTGGATGCGCGCGAGCTGGAGGCGGCGGTGGCACATGAACTTGGACATGTCGCGCGGCGCGATTATCTGGTCGGCTGGCTGGCCATGGTGCTGCGGGATGCCTTCTGCTACCTGCCGACGAGCTGGGCGGCCTACCGCCAGCTGCAGCGCGAGAAAGAGCTGGCCTGTGATGAGCTGGCGGTCGGCGCGACGCAGCAGCCGCTGGCGCTGGCCAGCGCACTAGCGAAAGTCTGGCAGCACGCCCTCGCAGGATCGCGCGCCGGCATGGCGCAGGCGCTGGTAGGCGGTGGCGACGCGATCGAAGACCGCATCAAGCGGCTGCTCGACGGCCCCGCACTGGTCGCTGCGCCGCCTCGCGCGCGCGCCATCGTCCTCGGCGTCGGTTTCGCCGGGCTCATTGGACTCATCGCTCTCCAGGCAGTGAACGTCACAATCCTGCTGGCACCGATGGGCTGCGGCCCGGCCGCCCCGCTGTGGAGGATCATCGGATGAATACGTGGCTGACATCGATCTGCCAAGGGAGTGCAACCGAGGATGCAATGACCTTCGGCATTACCTGTGCAGTGCTTGCGGCGCTGCTGCTGATTGGCATCGCGCTTGGCTTCTGGCCACTGCGTACCTGGCTCGGTTTGGGCTCGGCGCGCGGCCGGTCTATCCGCGAGGAGGAAGGGTTGCTCGCGGTCTGGCGCCTCTCCCGGCAGCTAGGCCCCGCCGATCGCGCGGCAGCCCATTTTTCTGTGCCGGATGTACCAGCGGTCATCGTACCTGATGCAATGGGAGCAAAGGTGCGGGCCGGACAACTCACACCAACGCCCGGCAGCCCCGTACTGGAGGGCGCGTCGTCAGCGATGCGAACGGTTCGACTGACATGCATGGGTGAACCGACGAGAACTATGTAAGAAGGAGGATCCGAGCGATGGCATACGTTCTGTCACTGCTGCCGGCATTGGCCTGTCCATTGATCATGGGTCTGATGATGTGGTTGATGATGCGCGGGAACAAGGACCGATCGTCCGCTCAAGCGCACCAGACACCGATCTCCCCTGCCAGCCAACCAACGAGCGGTGAACGAAGCAGCTCGCTGGGTGGATTCCGCATCTGCCTGAACTGGAAGGTCGTTGCCGGTCTGGCGACGGTCGGCCTGGGTATCTGGATCGTCGCGCCAAACCTGGTCTGGGCCGCTGTGCCGATCCTGGTTGTGCTGGCCTGTCCGCTCTCAATGCTGTTCATGATGCGCGGGATGGGCGGCGTGCAGTGCGCGACCCGACCAGAACAGGAGCCGGCGCAGGTCGGCGACCAGCAGCAGAAGATATGAACTGGCTCCTGAAACGACGATTGTGGCTGCTTGCGTTCAGCGGGGGGCTCACCCTCGCGCTCGGCGTGCTGTTGCTGGCGCTGGCCATCGCCCGGCCGATCGCGCCTGATCAGGCACAGGGTACCAGTGCTGCTGACGACTTCGGCGCAGCCCCGTCGTTCACGCTCACGGACCAGCTGGAGCGGCCGGTCCGTTCGGACATGTTCCGGGGCAAAGTGGTGGTCGCGAACTTTATCTACACCAGTTGTACCGATATCTGTCCCCTGCTCTCCACCCAGATGCAAGCGCTTCAGGAGCGGCTGCGGCGGGAGAATCTCCTCGGCAACCAAGTACAACTGCTTTCTTTTACCGTTGACCCGGCCCGCGACACGCCAGCAGTGCTGCGGACATATGCCGGGCGGCATAAAGCCGACCCGGATGCCTGGCGGTTTCTGACCGGGCCGGAAGAAACGGTCAAACCGTTGATCATGGATGGGTTCCACCTGGGCGTGCAAGCGCTGCCGCCACCGACCGCAATACCCGGCGGGCACGCCCATGACGCTGCAAGCGGGGACTACGAAGTCATGCATAGTGGCCGGTTCGTTCTGATTGACCAGCAGGGGCATATCTGGGCCTACTACGATGGGCGGGACTTTGACGCGGAACGTGTCCTGCGCGATATCCAGGGATTGCTCCGCTGACGGCCCGCGCTGCGGCGGTCGGCCCCCGATAGGGCGCGGGAGCACAAATGAATGTCGTGCAGGCTGCTCGGAACGCCCAGTGATTTCGACACCCTTGCGATATGCCGAGGCGATACTCACAGCACGACCAGATGAGCTGGCAATGGGAACGGAATACGGGCGTCATCGTTGCTTTGGCTTACGCAGGGAGCTGCGCATGGAGACCTACTACACGCTCTTAGATATCCCGGCCGAAGCGCCGACTGAAGCGATCACGGCCGCCTATGAGCGCCAGCGTGAACGCTATCAGCCTGAGCGAGTCGCCACACTCGGGAGTGAATTCGAGCAGATAGCTGTTACACGCGTTGCCGAATTGGAACGGGCCTATGCCATCCTGGTTGACCCCGCGCGCCGGCGGGCCTACGATCGCAGCATCGGTGTCGCATTACCGGAAGATGCGGATCAAGTGGCAAGCCGAAGAAGGCTCAGCCGGCGTGAGCGGATACTGGCGTTCGGCGGCGCAGTGGCCGGCCTGCTGCTCATTGCGCTGGTCTGGGTGCTCACGGGCCGGAACGCACAACCAGGACTCCCACCCATCGCCGAAACGCGACAACCAGCGCCAGCGTTCTCGCTGCCTGGGCTGCATGGCGAGACGGTGCGCTTGGCCGACTATCGCGGCAAGGTCGTGCTGGTGAACTTCTGGGGCACCTGGTGCGAGCCCTGCAAACAGGAGACGCCGGCGCTTGCAGGAGTGTACCGGAAGCTGCATGACCAGGGCCTGGCGATCATCGGCGTGGATTTGCGCAACCAGGAGCGGCCCGGACCAGACGGCGACGCCGACGTGCGAGCGTTTACTGAGCGCTATGGCGTGACCTATCCGATCGCATTGGATGTCGCCGGCGAGACCGCGCGCGCCTTTCAGATCTATCCCCTGCCGACCAGCTTCCTTGTAGACAGGAATGGGATGATCCGCTACGTGCGCGTCGGCCCGATAACGGCGCAAGAGGTGGAAACGCTCTTTGTCCAGCTCCAGCAAAACACGACTGCGCTGCACACAAGAGAAGAACCATGAATGAGGATCAAATCATTGCGCGCGCACAGCGCGACGTAGCGGCGCGGCGAACAGCAGCCGCAGAACGCCGCTGGGGCGGCCCCTGGCGCTGGCTGTTACCGGCGTTTGTGCTGGCCGTGCTCATCGTATTCGTTGCGGTGCCGGCGCCGCTCCCGAGTAAGCTCTTGCTGGCGATGGGCGGGGTGTGTGGGTTGCGGCCTACTCACTCTTATTTCGTGGGCGGCGTCCAGTTGCCGCTGGAGGCGCGAATGATCGGCATCTATGGCGGCTTCCTGCTTACCTTCATCGTGCTGCTGGCTTTCCGGCGCCTGCGTGCCAGACGGCTCGGCAGCCGGTTTGTCATCGGCATCCTGGCGCTTTTTTTTGCCAGTATGGCCCTGGACGGCCTCAATTCCACCTTCGCTGATCTCGGCCTGGCGCACCTTTACGAGTCGACCAATCTGACCCGGCTATTCACCGGTCTGCTGTCGGGGATCGCCATCGCTCCGTTCTTGCTCTGGCTGCTCAGTGTGGTGGCGACGCCGCGGGAGCCAGGCGTCTCACATGCCGTCGTGCGGTCTCCCTGGGGGTTGACCGTGCCACTGGCGATCAACGCCATCTTTGCGGCGCTAATCCTGGACGGCCGTGCGGCGTTCTACTATCCGATCGCCCTAGCCAGCGTCGTCGGCATCGTGGGCGTGCTGGCGATCACGGCGCTGCTGGTCATCCTGGCGATCAGCGGGCTGGTCGGCCACGTCACACAGGCCCGGCAGCTCGTGCCACCCGGCGCACTGGCGGTCCTGGCTGCCACGGCGACGGCGCGCTGGACGTTCATCGCAGATCTGGCGGGCCACTAGCAGAAGCAAATCGAAGCGAGCGCACGGCATATGAGCGAACAGAATCCCGCCGAACCAGTGCAAGAGCGACACGGCATCCCCAGGGCGCTGCGGCTGGCTGCCCTGGTGGTTGCACTGCTTGTGCTGTTGACCGGCGCCGGGGTTGTACTGGCCGGACGGTTTGCACGCACCGGCGCCGGAAATGCCATATCCGATCTATCGGCGTTCGCTCCCCAGCAGCCCGCCTCACTCGCAGGCAGCAGGGCTCTGCCGCTGGAAGGCCAGGATGCGTCGGATTTTACCTTGAAGACGCTCGACGGCAGCGCCCTCACGCTGTCCAAGCTCCGGGGCCAGCCGGTGCTGATCAACTTCTGGGCCAGCTGGTGCGAGCCCTGCCGCGCCGAGATGCCTGAGATCGTGCGAGCGTATGAAGCCCACAAAGCAGATGGCCTTGTGGTGCTGGCGATCAACATGACATTTGAGGAT
>WNGA01001003.1_pt1 | contig 46502 bp, 49 predicted proteins | sample 5400061 | NCBI WGS metagenome assembly WNGA01 (sample SAMN13153366, study PRJNA577476) | soil metagenome | isolation source: 100 cm soil or saprolite under grassland replicate 2 | place: USA:California | collected 2016-06-15
GCGCCGCCGACCTCGCGCGTGACGCGGGCGAGCGGGGCACCGAGCTCGAGGCGCTCGGGGTCCTCGCATTGGCCCGCGCGGAGGGCTCCACCCCGGTCGATGAGGCGCTGGCCCGGTTGGAGGGGGTCCGGGAGCGCATCGGGGAAGCGCCCCGGGGCCTGGGGTTCCTGTACACGGCGGAGAGCACCCTGCTCGGCCTGGCCGGGAGGGTGGAGGAGGCCCGGGAACGCTGGGAGCTCGGGCACCGGATGCAGGAGGAGCTCGGCCGCCGGGCAGCCGCTGCGGCGACGACGATGCAACTCGCGGACATCGAGCTTCGCTGCGGGGATCCCCTCCGGGTCGAGGCGCAGGTGCGGGAGGCCATCGACGAGCTGGCGACCCTCGGCGACACCGGGTGGCGCTCGAGCCTCCTCGGCTATCTCGCCGAGATCCTGTGGTCGAAGGGGGATCTGTCGGGGGCCGAGGCCGCTGCGGAGGGGTGCCGCGAGCTGGCCGCCGAGGACGACTGGCTGGCCCAGGCGCAGTGGCGGGCCGCGCTGGCGAAGATCCGGACCGACCGGGGCGACGTGGTGGAGGGCGAGCGTCTCGCGCGGGAGGCCGTCGGCACCCTTGAGCCGACCGAGTACTCCTGGCGTCGCGGGGATGCCCTCCTCGACCTCGCGTATGCCCTCCGCGCGGCCGGCCGGACCGAAGAGTCGGGTGCGGCATTCCGCGATGCGCTCGTGGAGTACGAGGGGAAGGGGGCGGTCGCGGCGATCGAACGGGCCCGCCGGCGCTTCCCCGAGCTGGCCTGAGCGATCGCCTCCCGAGCGAGGAGGGGTGGTCCGGGAGTTCCCGGTCCCGGACGAGAAGCTCAATCCGAACGGCGGGGCCGTGGCCCTCGGCCACCCCTTCGGCGACCCCGGGACCCGGTGCGTGCTGACCCTCGCCAACGCATCGGACCGGCCCCTACGTCACCTGGCCGAGCAGCGCCCATCCGGCCACCGTTCCGGCGGCGTAGACGGCGTGGTGCCACGCGTCGATGAGGTTGTACTTGAGCCCCCACTTCCAGGGCCACGGGGCCAGGTCCAGGACCGGCAGCTCCACCTGCTCGGTCCCCCACACGATCAGGAAGAACAGCGCACCCGCCGCCGCGAGGGGGAGCCCGGCCGGATCGACCAGGGCCCAGAACGCGAATCCCCACAGAGCGCCGTATCCCCAGTGGGTCCACGTCGCGAGGATGTCGAGGGCCCTGCCCTTCACCTCCCGGACCCCGAACGGCCGGAGCAGCCTGGCGGTCGCGAGGCCCGGGACCACGCTCGCCGGCCGCTCCACCCACTGCATCTCGGTCGTGCTGGACAGCGTCATGGAGACCGTACCGAACACGGCCGCGAGGATCGCCCGGAGCATCATCTCGTACCTCCCATCGACCGGCCCCCCTTCGGGGCCACCTGGCATGGGAAACGCCGAGTGCCCCTCCGGTTGCCCCGGACTGTCACGAATGCGACAGACACCGGCTCCGGGACTGGAGAGGGCTGGGCGGTGCCGGCTCGGATCGTGCCGGCGCCCGTCCCGTTGGCGGCGAAGACAGGTGCTTCATGACGTCCACCATCCCCGTGCGTCCGCCTCCAGCTCCCGCATCACGCGGCGCCACAGATGGGCCGGGGACTGCGTCCGGCACTTCAGGCCAACGATCTGGAGGAGCCGCTGCTGGAACTCGGCCCGGGAGAAGCAGGACCGGCAATCGGACAGGTGCCCGGCCACCTCTGCGGCCGCCCGTGGGTCGATCTCGCCGTCCAGGTACCGCTCCAGCTCTTCCAGCACGTCCTCACACGTGATCTCGGACAAGGCCTCGCCTCCGCATGACGTCCCACAGCTCCTTCTGCAGGGTCTTCCTTCCCCGGTGCAGCCGCGACATCACGGTCCCCGTGGGGACGCCCGTGATCTCGGCGATCTCCCGGTAGCTGAACCCCTCCACGTCGGCGAGCAGCACGGCGATGCGGAACGGCTCCGGCAGCGATGCCAGCGCTCGCTGGACGTCCTCGTCGGGCAGCGATTCGAGCGCCGAGTGCTCGGCCGACGGCTCCAGCCCCTCCTCGGACAGCCGCGAGTAGAGGTACCAGTCCTCCACCTCCTCCTCCATCGGCACCGTCCGGGGTTGCCGCTGCCGCCTGCGGTACTCGTTGATGAAGGTGTTCGTGAGGATCCGGAACAGCCAGGCCCGGATGCTCGTGCCGGGCCGGAACTGATGGAAGGCCCGGAAGGCCCGCAGGAGCGTCTCCTGCACCAGGTCCTCCGCGTCGGAGCGGTTCCGGGTGAGACCGATGGCGCCCGCATACAGGCGATCGATGAAGGGGAGCGCTTCCTCCTCGAACCGCCGCCGGAGCAGGAACAGGTCGGTCACGATGGGGTCCGTCCGCGTGGCGTCGAGTCCCTCGGTCGCGACCGCGGTCATGCCGGGACCTCCGCGCCCTCGAGGAAGGCTGCCGTCTGCTCGCGAGCCGATCCGATGAGCCGATCGGTCTGCGAGAAGTCGAAGGGCCGCAGGGCGATCGGGCAGCACGATGGCAGGACCACCACCTTGACGAAGGCGCCGTAGGAGCCGGCCAGGGCGTCGGCGGGCGGCCGGAGCATCAGCCAGGCGGAGTACAGGAGGCCGCCGTTCGAGTACAGGGCCCGCCGGCTGAGAGCGGAGACCCGAGACCAGCCCCAGACGGGGAGGATGTCCGCCCGCCGGGTCCGCCGCCAGGTCGTGGCCAGGTTCCGCACACCCTCCGGGGTCGGATCGCCCGCGACGGCCGCGGCGTTCATCGCGCCGACGGATGTCCCCACCAGGAGATCGGGCTCGACCCCCCCGTCGAGCAACCCCTCGAGCTGTCCCACCTGCCAGGCGCCGAGGGTCCCACCGCCCGAGAGCACGAAGGCTCTCATCGGGTCACCGCCGACGATCGTCGCCGGAGGGCCCAAGGGGGGGCGTTCCGTCGTATCCCGAACTGCGCCATCGCCATCCTCGTTCCTCCGTCACGCGGCCTCTTCCTGGGAAACGTCGAGGCACCCGAGGATCGGCCGGAACTGTCGCTGGGGCGACACATCCGGGCTGCTCGGCCTACGCCCGACCGCCGTCCAGTCGCCGACGGAGCTCACGGGTGGCCTCCGCGTAGCGGTCCACCTCTTCGATGAGGATCCGCGCCTGCTCTTCGACCTCGGGCACCCGAAGGGCCAGCGCGGTGGCGCGAAGTCGCCGGACACCCTTCGGAAGGCCTCCTGTCCCTCCGGTGTGATCACCACGACCGCCGGCTTGGCGATGTGCCGCCCCTCGTTCCAGACGTCGTACGGCTTGATGGCCCGTTCTCCCACCGGATCCGACAGGAGTGGGAACGGGAGATCGAGCTTCTCGACCATCGCCGCGTTCCGGCCCGGCGGATCCACGCTGATGCCGACGGGCCTGGCTCCGGCCTGGAGCAGGCTCCGATGCTCACGCGCCAGGCTGACCAGCTGGCCGTTGCAGTACGGTCACCAGTCGCCGCGCAGGAACACCAGGACGACGGCCGCGTCGAGGTGGTCCGACAGCCGCCACGGGGTCTCGGCCTGGTCCAGCAGCTCGAAGTCCGGGACGTCCATGTTCCCTCCTCAGGCCGTCGGGGCGGCCAGGACGGCCTTCAGCTGGTCGAGTGACGGGGCGCCCTCCAGTCCCCGCTCCGTGCGGTAGACCCTGCAGGCCAGACCGACGGGCATGGTCTCGTCGGCGAAGGGGTCGACGCCGTCGACGAGCACGGTCGGCGACCCGCGGAACCCGAGCCGCTCGGCCTCCTCCTCCGTGGGGACGCGTTCGAGCTCGACCTCGGGGACGGCGGGCCCGGACGCGGCCAGGACCTCCCGGACCCGACCCAGCGCGATCTCCCAGTTCGGACAGCCGTCGAAATACCTGAGGGTCACTCGCATCTCCATCACCTCGCAGCCTCACAGTCCATCAACAGCACGAACGCCGCAACGTGCTTCCCGATTCCCTCCCGATGGCGAAGCAGGGGCTCGGGTCAACTCGGCGGGGCCTCCTCCCGGGCCCGTCCGAGGACCCGCGTGGCGGCCTCCACCAGATCCACCGCGAGCACGTCCGGAGGCGGATACACGCCGAGGTATTCGGTCTCGACGCTCGAGATCCAGGCGGTCCGAAGCCCTGCCCGGGCCGCCCCGGAGCAGTCCCAGGCGTGCGCTGCCACGAGCCACAGCTCGCCGTCGGCCCGCTCCCTGGCCATGGCGTAGACATCGGGATGAGGCTTGGCCTTCCCCACGGCGTCGCACGACAGCAGGGCATCGAAGCGGCCGAGGAGGCCTCCGCGCTCGAGCAGGGTCCGCGTGGTCTCCTCGGCCCCGTTCGTCAGCGCGAGGATCGTCCAACGGCGTCGCGCAGGGTCTGGGCGAACCACAGGTCCAGCGAATGCTCCGGCGCCCCCAGGTCGGCGAGGCGCCGCCTCGGACGCTCCAGCGTGAACAGCGTGCCGATCACGTCGAATGCCACCGTCGGCATACCCGTCTCCTTCCCGTGGGGGACCCGCCTGCAACCCGCCGAGCCCGACCGCCAGGGAATCGAGCGCTCGACCGGGCGTCCGGGCTACCGAGCCATGCTTGCCGATGTCACATCCGGCCTCTCCCAGTGGTGGGCCCCCGTGTTGGCCTTCGCCGCGGGCGTGCTGTCCTTCGCCTCCCCCTGCGTCGTGCCCCTCGTGCCCGGCTACCTCACGTTCGTGTCCGGTACGCAGGGGGAGGAGCAGCGCCGGCCGATCGTCCCGATCCTGCTGTTCATCCTGGGCTTCGGGATCGTGTTCACGGCACTCGGGGCGTCGGCGTCGGCGCTCCGGTTCATCAAGTCGGGGCTGGGGCTCCGCCTGGCAGGGGTGGTCGTGCTGCTCTTCGGGGCCGCGATGGTGCTGTACGCCCTCCGCCTGGGCCGTCCGGAGCTGTACGCCGAGAAGCGGCCGTTCCTCCGGTGGGTGAAGCCCGGCCCGGCCGGAGCGCTCCCGCTGGGAATGGCCTTCGCGGCCGGATGGACCCCGTGTGTGGGACCCGTCCTCGGCGGCGTCCTCGCCATCGCCGGCACCCAGGGCGGGGCCCTCAAGGGCGCCACGCTCCTGTTCGTGTACTCGCTGGGCCTCGGGGTGCCGTTCCTGCTCATGGGCCTGGGGGTCCGAGCGATGATGTCGTCGCTCGACGTCATCAAGCGGCATTACCACGTGATCGCGGGCGTCTCGGGCGCCCTCATGGTCGGGATCGGGCTCCTGCTGGTCTCCGGGCTGTGGCAGCGATTCCTGCTGCCAATCATCTCGCGCCTCGGCCAGAGCTCGCCGCCCCTGTAGGGACAGCCCGGTCTCGTCGCCCACGACCGCCGTCGCTTCCGCCAGCCGCGGCCGGATGTCTCACCCGACGGTCAGCTCGCCCACCATCCCCGCCGCCCGGTGGTACTTGCAGTAGAACTCCACGATCCCCGACTGCGGGAACGTCACCGTGACGGTGGCATTCTGGCCCCTCTGCACGTCCTGGTCGATGTGCTGGGCGTCGATCGAGAGGTTGTGCAGCGCGGTGCCCGAGTTGTGGAGCTCGAGGGTGAGCGTCTGGCCCGGCTTCCCCTGAAGGACGGTGGGGGCGCAGAAGGTCTCGTCCAACTCGACCGAGGCCTTCGAGGACCCGGAGACCGCTGCCGACCCGTGGTTGTTGGCCCGGTCCGTCCCGACGGTGATCGTCCCGGCCGGCCCGGGCGCGGACGGGCTCGACGCCGATCCGCCGCCGCCCGAGCACGCCGCGCCCACCAGCGCGAGGATGACGATCAGGCCCCCCATCCTCGTGATCGGATGCGTCACGCCTTCCCTCCAAGCTCCGACAGGAACGCAGTGGGCTATCCCACCGTGAAGGTGATCTTGGCGAAGGGCCCGAGCGGGGCGTGGCCATTGTCCGTCAACAGCGCGAACAGCGTGTGGGTGGTGCCGGGCTCGAGGCCCACGGTGGTCCCGTGGAAGGTCGTGGTGCAGGCCATCCCCAGCATCGTGCCCATCCCCATCATCGGGCCGCTCATGGTGTCGAGGTTCACGTGCCAGTGCCCGAACCCCGCGACGTCCGGCTTGCCGAGGAGGCCGCAGGAGGAGTGGAAGTTCTGGAAGGCCACCTTGACGGCGAAGGCGCCGTGCAGGACGGCCCCGTTCTTCGGTTCGAGGATCCTGACCGACGGAGCGCCCGCCCCGGCCGAGGGAGCGACCGCGGGAAGCGGGTGCTTCGGTCGGTAGGTGAAGGGCATCTTCTGGGCGTTCTCCAGGACCTCCGCGTGGTCGTCCTGGGCCGGCACGACCTCGATGGTGTGGGTGCCGGGAGCGACGTCCTGCATGCTGATCCGGGCCGTGGGGGTGCAGAACATGTTGATGAGCGACCCGTCGAGCAGCACGTGATAGTGCCCGATGCCGGGACGGGCCGGCTTCCCGGCCCACGCGCAGGAAAGGTGGTACCCCGATGCCGTGACGTGCAGCGTGAGCACGTTGCCGGTGAGGACCAAGCCCGGGCCCGGCGACGTGACGGACACGTGCATCTTCGCCGCCCCCGGCTGCATGGGCATCGTGTGGGCCGACGCCGACGCCGACGCCGACGGCGACGGGGACGGCGACGGAGCCCCCGACCCGATCGCCTGCTCGGATGAACCGCTCGAACTGCAGGCGGCCGCCACCAGGGCCACCCCCGCGAGCATCGTGGCGGCGCGTGCCGTCGACCAGCGCTTGGGCATCACGGTCGTCGTTCTCCTTCCACTCGGACACGGAGGTCGGGGGTGCCACCACTGACGGACGCTCGGATGCGAAGACGATTCCCCGGCACTGCTGCGGGATCGGTTCGGTGGCAGGCCGTCAGGACCCTGGTGTGCCGAATCGCCTCAGCGGCCGAGGAGCCCTTCCACGAGCAAGCCCACCGCGACCGCGATGGCCAGCTTCTTCGAGAGTCACTGGCGCCGCCACCACGTGCGGACCATCCCGACGGGGCCCCACGCGAGCATCTCGCGGCCCGCGTCCCCCTCCGCTCGCCGTCGGTTCGACACCGTTCGCCTCTCGGCCAGACCCAAGTCCCTCTCGATCAGATGGCTCGGCTTCGCCCCGATCGACCGGCCCCGAACCTCACCGTGCTCGAACAGGAGGACGGCCGGAACCGAGGAGATCCGGAACGAGCGGGCGACTTCCGCGTCTCGGTCGATGTCGAGCTGTGCGAACGCGATCTCACCCTCCCACTCCCGCGAGAGGCGCTCGACCTCGGGCGCCACCTGATGGCAGGGGCCACACCAATCCGCGAAGAAGCCCACCACCACGGGGATGTCGCGATCCAGCACCTTCTCCTTGAACTCGCTTGCACTCACCAGCTCGACCGGCATCTGTCCACCACCGCCTTCCTTGCCGATGCCTCCTCCTCCAGCGTGGGAGACCCGTGCAGCGAATGACGGCCGGTCTGTCCGGCAAGCGACAGAGCTCAGAGTGATCCGCGCCCGCGGGAGCCGACCATCTCCCACGCCAGCAGCCCACTTCCTCCAGGCGGATTCGGTCGCCTCGCCGACACTGCTGAGCACCGCGGCGGAGAGCGCCGCGTTCTCCCCTGTGTACCGCTCACTCGATCGGGGACCCGATCGAGTAGGAAGGCCCCGGATATTCCAAGGCCGCCGTCGAGCGTCGAAAGGAGCCTCTGATGCGACCAGACATCAACGTCGGAGCCACGTTCCCCGACTACGAGCTGACCGACCACGCCCGCAAGCGCCGGAAGCTCTCGGAGCTGCAGGGCGACGATCCGATGATCCTCGTCCTGTCCCGCGGGCACTTCTGCCCCAAGGACCGACGCCAGATGAGAAACCTCGTGGAGTTCTATCCGGAGCTCAAGGTGGGGTACACGAAGCTCGTCACGATCTCGACCGACAACCTGATCGAGACCAACGAGTTCCGGGACGGCCTGGGGGCGCAGTGGCCGTTCCTGTCGGATCCGGGGAGGAACTTGCAGAAGGACCTCGACATCCAGGAGTACACCGACCCCCACAACGATCCGATGATCCCCCACACGTTCGTGCTGGGACCCGGGCTGCGCATCTTCCGCATCTACAACGGCTACTGGTACTGGGGCCGGCCGTCCATCCACGACCTCCGGACCGACCTCCGCGAGCTCTTCCAGAAGATCCGGCCCGACTGGGACATCTCCGATCCGGAGCTGCGGGCAGCCTGGCAGCGCGGCGAACGCGAGCGGTTCTTCCCGTATCGGAGGTCCGACCGCCAGGGCACGGCCGCCTGAGGCAGGAGCGCGCCGACCGGTGACCGTCATGCAACGCCCCCGGTGCCTGGTCGAACCGTCTGCGGGCGTCGCGTCGACCGACCTCCCCCAGCTGCCTCGCCGCCGCCCACCGATCGCCGGGGCCCGCTGAGGCTCGCAGCACGCTCAGGGCCTGGGGAGGACCCCGTTGCGCTCTGCCCAACGGGCGGGCGAGCAGGGCAACGAACGTGAGGGGTCGTGAACGGCGCCAGTATCTGCCGAGTGTCTGGCGTTCGGTGTCCACGCCCGAACCCGGGGCGGGCGACCGAGCCCGCCGCGACCCACCCGGGTGAACCTCAGAGAGCTGCGTCCCTGTGTGCCGGTGCTGCGGCCGCGGGGCCTCCGCCAAGAACTCGCTGGTACAGGTCCTGCCCGTAGCTGGTGGGCAACGGCTCCCCCTCGATCAGTCGGAACGTGCGCGTGCCATCGGGCCGCCTCTCAGCCCGGAGGAACAGGGCGTCGTTCATCCCTTCGCCGTAGAAGCCCTGGGCCAGGTCGAATAGATGCGTAACCAAGAGGATCTTCATCCCCGAGTCCACCAGCGCGCGAATGACCTGGCGCCCGATCTCGGAGCCTTCTCGTTCGTTCGTCGATGCAAACGACTCGTTGCAGAGCACGATGGAGTTCGGTTGGATCATGTCGATGATGTCGCTCATCCTGCTCAGCTCCTCATCGAGTTTCCCCTTCTCCATCGTGGGATCCTCTTCCCGCTTGTAGTGGGTGAAGACCCCGTCGCAGACATTGGCCCGGAAGCTCTCGGCCGCCACGAGCATCCCGCACTGCATCATCAGCTGTGCGAGGCCCACGCTCCGCAGGAAGGTCGACTTCCCGCCCTGGTTCGCGCCGGTGATGACGACCAGCCGCCGGTCGTCCGCGTCCACATCGTTGCCGACGACTCTCGGTTCGAGGTTGAGCGTCAGGCACACGTCGTAGAGGCTCCGGAACGACAGGGCGACGCCGTCATGAGGCAGAGGTACGGGGAAGCACGCCGGCTCCCCTTTCTCCGCGAGCCGGGCGTGCAGGTTCAGGCAACCCACGTAGAACCCGAGCTCGGACCGCAGCATGCGGAAGAAGCTGAGGATGTGGTCCGTCGACTGGGCGAGCGCGTTGGCAACGAGGTTGAGCCCTTTTCCTCGGAGCTCCGTCAGCGCCCTGTACCCGCTCTCATCTCGCTCTGCGATCTGGAAGCCGTAGCTGGGTCGACGGTGTCTCCCCGAGAGCCGCCTCGTCCGTCGCCGCCCGGCCTGATCCCGCAGCGTGAAGTGGATTCCGTGGTTGCCCCGGCCGAGCTCGGCGCTGATCAGGACACCGGCGCGAAACCTCAGCTCTCGCAGATGGGCCTCGACGGCTCGAAAGTACTCGTCGTCGAGCTCCGTCGCCAGCATCGCGAAGAACCGTGTGAACCCCTCGGACCGGAACTCCGCCGCATGATCGTCGGCGAGAGCTCTGAGCCTCCGGAGCACACCCACGAATAGCTGGAGCACCTCGACCGATCGGTGCAGGATCGTGTCGGGGGACCGGCTCAGCAGGCCGAAGTAGACCTTGCGCTCTCCCTCGATCGCCTCGAGCGCCAATGTGTAGATGTCTCTGACCACGGACGGGTGCTCGAGGCTATCGGCAAGGACGTGCTGTCGATACCCGATCCACTGTGGGTCACCAAGGCTCATGAGCACGGCCCTCCTGGCCACGTCGAACAGGAAGTTGTCGCCGCCGGCCATGGCCTCGAACAGCGTGTGCAGCTCAAGGTCCCGGGTGAGGGCCTCTTCGTTGGGCGGGAGCGGCGCCTCCACGTCGAAATCCCGATCCCTGTGCATGAGGAAGGCCTTCATGACGCGATCCGCCTCTTCACGGACGCGTACGTCAGCCCGTGCTTGCCCGCGATGGCCGCGGCGTAGGCGAGGCCGTCGGCGGGCTTCCGCACGATCTTGTAGGTCCGCACGGCAGGGTCATCCGGAGAGACCGTCCCCACCATGCTGACCGTGGCCCCGCTCAGCGAAGCGAGCTCATCCACGAAGGTCACGTAGACGCACAACAGGTCCCGCTCGAGGATCCGCTTCAGGACCTCGCCTCCGAGATACAGGGCATCGTTGAGCGTCGTGGACGCGAGGCTCTCGTTCATGATGACGACGCTGTCTCCAGTGGCTCCCTCCAGGATGCCCCGGACCCTGGTCAGCTCGTCCTCCAGCTTGCCTCTCTGCGTCCTGATGTCTTCCTCCCGTTCGAAGTGGGCGAAGACCCGGTCCGGGAGGAAGAGTCGCGCTTCGGCGGCCGGCACCGGAAGACCGAGGCTGACGAGGTAGTGCAGTTGCCCGAACATGCGGGCGAAGGTCGTCTTCCCTCCCTGATTCGGACCGGTGACGACGAGAACCCGCTCCGGGCCCTTCAGGAAGAAATCGTTGCAGACCACGGCTCCCCTCGCCGGGGCAAGCTTCTTCGCCAAGCTCAGGTCAAAGGCTTCCGCAGCTTCCTCATCCTTCGAGCGGGCGGAAACGTGCGGGTACGAGAAGCTCAGTCCCGCGGCCTGGAGTGGCTTGATCAACTCCAGGTACGCGACGTAGAACTGGACCTCACGGTCGAAGCTGCGGATCGTGTCGTCCAGATACTGCTGGTGCCGGGCACAGAACTCGTCCAACGCCCGGAAGACCTCCGGGAACAACCGTGCGACCAGGTCCAGGACCTGCGCTTCCACATGGTTCATTTCCAGAAGGGCGGGGAAATCGACGCGGTAGTCCTTCACGGCCCCCTGCTTGAACTTGGCGAACGTCTCCACCACCTCTGCGCTGTAGTCGGCTTCCCCCTGGTATGTGCTGACCCTGACCCGGTTGCCCTTGATGTGCACGGAGTAGGCGACGTCTGCGAGATCGTCTTGAACGCGACGTGTCTCGGCTGCAAGCGATGCAAAGGCGTCAGAGTGCGAGTAGCTGGCAACGTAGTCCCGGAGCCCGCGCAGGCCACGCGATGCCACGGCAAGACGGGCCAGACTCTCGGCGAACGAGGCCACCGCGTCGCAGTAGACCCCCACCGCGTCCAGGAACCAGCGCTCCTTCTGGTACCGGTAGCGCAGCTTGTCGGCTCGAGCGAGGTATACCCTCATGGCGCGCATGTCCCGGGAGAAGGCCTCGACCAACTCGAATACCGGTGGCTCCTCGAGGTCGCGGAGCACCTCGTGCCGATACCGCACCGCATCGGCATCCCGCACCGGGGTGTAGAAGAAGGGCTCCACGTGATATTCCTCGCGGCCCTGGGCCATTGCGGCCAGGATCTGGTCGAGGTGCAAGTCTGCGAAGAACGCAGGCTCCTCGGATTGGAGGACGACGCTGCCCTCTGTCCGGTGGAAGAGGATGCCTGGGAAGGGCGGGGAAGAGGTCACCACCTACCTCCTCATCGGGCCGGGAGGCCGTAGCTGGCCGCCGGGAGCTCCATCTCGATCTCGGTCAGTCGGTTGTACTTGGCCACCCGCTCGCCCCGCGCGGGGGCCCCGGACTTGATCTGCCCGGACCCAACAGCCACCGCCAAGTCGGCGATGAACGCGTCGGACGTCTCGCCGGAACGATGCGAGATCATCTGTCCGTACCCTGCCCGGCGGCACAGCGCGATCGCCTCCAGCGTCTCGGTCACAGTTCCGATCTGGTTCACCTTGATCAGGGCCGCGTTCGCGATCCCGGCCTCGATCGCTTCGCCGATGATGGACGGGTTCGTCACGAAGTTGTCGTCACCGACGAGCTGGACCCGTTCCCCCAGACGGTCGGTCAGCGCGACCCACCCCGCGCGGTCGTCCTCGCCGAGGCCGTCCTCGATGGACCAGACCGGGTAGCGGTCGACGATCTCGGCGTAACTGTCGATGAGCTCGCCTGAGGACAGGCGCTCGCCTCCGACCGTGTAGCTCCCGTCCTCGTCTCGGAACTCCGAAGCAGCCGGATCCAGGGCGAAGGCGACGCCATTCTTGCCCGGCTCGTATCCGGCGTCGTCGATGGCGGCCATCAGGACATCGAGCACGTCCTCGGGCCGAGCGAGCTCCGGGGCGAACCCGCCCTCGTCGCCCAGTCCCGTCGAGAGACCCGCATCCCGCAGCCGTGCCCGAAGGCCGGCGTAGATCTCGGCCCCTGCCCGAAGCGCCTCCCGGAACGTCGGCGCGCCGAGCGGGGCGATCATGAACTCCTGAATCTCCAGGGCGTTCGGGGCGTGGACGCCGCCGTTGACCACGTTGAAGTGAGGCACCGGCAGGCGCGGTTCGACCCCCTCTGGGGCCAGCCATCGGTAGAGCGGGACCCCGGCCGCTGCGGCGAGGGCACGGGCCACCGCCATCGAGACCCCCACGATCGCGTTGGCCCCGAGGCGGCCCTTGTCGGGCGTTCCGTCCAGTTCGATCAGGGCTCGGTCCACGTCGGCCAGCGACGGCCACTCGCGACGTCCGAGGGCCTCGGCGATCTCGCCTTCGACGCTCATGACGGCCCGCTGGACGCCGGCTCCGCCATAGCGGTGGGGATCGCCGTCACGGCGCTCCACGGCCTCCCTGGTCCCGGTGGAAGCACCCGACGGGACGCCCGCGTGGGCGGTGACTCCGCTCTCCAGCGTGACCCTGACTTGGAGTGTCGGTCGGCCCCGCGAGTCGAGGATCTCGAGCGCGTCGATTGCCGCGATGCGTTCCGCCATCGTCCGGCCTCCTCACGTCTGCGGTTCACCACAATTGGGACACACCACGACGGCGACCGAAGCCAGCTCCTCCCGCACACATACGTAGCAGTTCAATCGAGCCTCCTCTCGGCCGAACCATCTCGGGGGCGTCGCCGCTCTTCACTCAGACGATCCAGTTGCTCCCGGGCGACGCCTCGAAGCATGGAGGAGTCGCCTGACTCAGCGAGATCCCGAAGGGCCGCATCGGCCTCCGGCCCACCGATCCGAGCCAGGGCCTCCGCCGCCTCGCAGGCCAGGTAGGGATCCGATGGGTCGTTCGCGATCTCGATGAGATCGGGAACGGCCCGGCTCGATCGGCGGTGACCGAGGATGTTGGCCGCGAGCACGCGCCGGTCCGAGAGGCGGTGGCGGAGCGCCCGGATGAGCGATTGCTCGTAGTCGTTCCGGTCGTCGGTTGGTGCCCCGCACTCCGGGCACACAGCATCGGTCCGCGCGATCTCCGCGAAGCACCGAGGGCAGAACCACGTGATCATCGCTGCATCCGTGCCCCGCGCCCGGACGTCCCCCTGCCCGCGCGTCTCCCGGCCCTCACGACTGCCGAGGAGGTCACGCTCGAAACCCCAGCGGTTCGAAGGCCACCACGACCACCGTCACGTTGTCGAGGCCGCCTGCGTCGTTCGCCAATCGCACCAGCCGTTCGCAGGCCTGCTGGGGGCTCCCCGGGTTCCCCACGACGCGCGCGATCGAGTCGTCGTCCACCATCGAATACAGCCCGTCGGAACACAGGACCAGCCTGTCTCCCGGCAGGGTGGCGGATCCCGCGACGTCCACCTCCCCGTTCTGAGCACCCAGGGCCCGCATGAGGACGGATCGAACCGGACCTTCCGCCGCCTCGGTCCGATCGATCCTGCCCTGGCCGAACAGGGCCGCACCGAGCGTGTGGTCCGCCGTCAGCTGCCGGAGCGTTCCTCGGCGCCACAGGTACGCCCTGGAGTCCCCCACGTGCACGATGGAGACCACCCCTTGGACAGAAGCGCGGCCGTGAGGGCCGTCGCCATCCCCGCCACGAAGGGGTCCCGCTCGCTCCGAGCGAGGATCCGGTGCGACGAGGAGGGCGTCGTCGTTTCGCTCCCGGGCGCGCCCCACGTCGGTGAGCGCCCCGGCCAGCGCGCTCCAGGCGGGAGTCAAGGCCCCGTCCTCGATCGGGTGTGCCGCGCCGGATGGTGGTTGGGAAGTCCGGGACTCACGAGTTCGCTCCCACCTCACTCGGTAGGAGCTATCAGCCCCGGCGGGGGCGGTCGGCGAGCTCCATCGCCTGGTGCCTGTCCACGTCAGTATAGATCGGCCCGGACGCCTCCTCCGTGCGAACACGATCATCGAGGGCCGCGCCGGCCCGACGGGCCCTGATCCGACGGACGGGCCCCGGCACGGACGCCCGCTATTTCCCAGGCCCGGTCCCGATCGTCGGCTCGTCCGCCGCCTCAGGGTCGCCCGAGTGTCCCGCGACGAACCCGCTTTGAACCGGTCGATCTGGCCCTCCCCCCTCGATACGCAATGATCCGCACCTCCTCGAGTGTCACCATCCCCTCCGTGATCATCTCGTCCAGTCGGGGCAGGACCCTCCCGATGCGATCGGCGGTGTCCACCACTTCCACCACCACCGGGAGGTCTTCGGACAACCGCAGGATTCGGGAGGTGTGGATGCGCGAGTCGGCCCCGAGCCCCTCGATTCCTCGTAGAACCGTCGCGCCCGCCAGGCCCTCTTGACGAACGAGCTGGACGATGGCTTCGTAGAGGGGCTCAATCGCCGTAGTCGAGGTCGATGAGCCCACCTTGGACGATGACGTCGGCTCCGGCGACCCGGGCGATGGCCTCGGCCGTCGCCACCGCCCGCCGGAGCGGGCTCGTGTACACGGCGACCAGGCCGAGGTCTGCCAGGGTGGGTGCGGCCCTCGCGGCCTCCCGCCGACCCATGTCGTCGAGAGGGACATCGCGCCGGCCCCTGAACCGACCCTCCGCGTTGAGGCCGGTGCGGCCGTGACGGATCAGGTGCACGCCGGTCGTCCGCTCTCGGGTATGCGGCGCGGTCACGGCGGCCGGAGCCTCCGGAAGAACTCCACCGTTCGCTCCCGCCGGGCTTCGTTCGATTCGTATTCCGGTCGCGAGTAGGCATCGACAGCGAAGGTGCTGTCCCAGTTCACCCGGGGCTCGATGCGCCCGGGGTCGAGACCGAGTGCTCGGGCTTCCTCCTCCAGGCGCCGGATCTCGGCCCGGAGCGCCTTGGCCCTCTCCTTGAGCGGGGGAACGACGTCGCGGTTCAGCTCGAGCTCCCGCTCGTACGTCTCCTGCTCCATCTCCGACGCCTTCGCGAATCGCTCCCGGCCGGCCGCGTAGTCGAACCGGTGAACGGCCATGAGGGCCAGTGCCTGGACGTGGTCCGCGGCCCACGCAAGCGCGGGATCCACCGACTCGCCGATGACGGCCAGCCCACGGTCCACCACTTCCCGCGCCAGCCGGAGGGGGCCTCCTTCGGGGAACGACCTGAGGAGCCGCTCCCAATCCACCGCCAGGATCCGGACCTCCCCGGTCATCGTCCGGCCTCCTGGTCGTGCCCGTGCCCGGCGATCGCCTCGCGGAGCGCAGCCACCCGGGCCTCATAGACGGTGATCTCGCCCTCCAGCTTCGGGATCATCCAGTCGCGGGTGACGGCGACGCCCCTGCCCCGCATCCTGGCCACCAGCTCCTCCTGTTCCGCCTTCGTGCTCTTCTCGTGGAGCCAGAACCGAAGGGTCGGAAGGAGCGTCGCCGCCCGCGATGCGACACGGCCGAGACGGTCCCGGGCTTCCCCCTCGTCGGAGACCGTGTCCCGCAGCCGCTCGGCGAGCATCGTGAAGACCCCCGCGTACACCACGTACCGAAGGTCCCGCTCCTCCCGCGGAAGGCCGGGGCGATCGGGGATCCTCAGCGCGACCGTACGGCCCGACACGGTCCGCTCGTCGAGCTCGCTCTCGATGCCCTCGAACGGGTCCGTGGTCACGAGACCCGCTCCTTCACGGTCTCGGCGGTGAACCGCTCGGTCATCCGGTCGAGCATGGCCACAGGCTGCTGGAGAGCCGCCCGGCGCGCAGAGAGCACCTCGGCCGTGCGCTCGACGTTCCGACCGGCCCCCTCCCGCTCCTGCCGGGCGCGATCGAGCCCCGACCGCAGGCTCCCGATCGTGGCGTCCAGCCGGGAGTCGAGATCTCGCTCCAGGTCGCGGCGCGAGCGATCGAGTCGCTGGACGAAGTCCCAGCGGATCCGGCCGCACTGCCGGTCCACGAGGGACGGGACCCGCTCGCGGACATCGTTCAGCAGCATCCGGCGAGCCATCTTTCCCGGGAGGAGCCTGCGGACATTCGGCAACATCGCCTCCGTCCAGGTCAGTTCCTCGAAGAACCAGTACGAGAACCTCGTCTCCGTGGTGATCCCCTCCGGGATCGCGGCGACCTGGAGATCGATGTCGAGCAGGCTCGCGGTGACGTCGACCGCCCGGCGGATCAGGGCGTTCGTCTCCTCAACGAACCTGGCGGACTCGCCCCAGAACCGCTCCGCCACGCGGCGCTCCTCTCGTCGACGCCACTCGTCGACGTGTCGCCGGATGCCGGCCCGGATCGTCTCCTCTGCCTGCTGGCGGGCGGACCCGGGATCCTCGACGTCCAGCACGAACCCTTCGCACTCTGCCAGCACCTCCGCCGTCGCTCGCTCTCGAAGGTCGGCCAGATCCGCTTCCACCATCTCTACGAGCCGATCTGCCGAGCGGCGCAGGAGGGTCCGGACGTCTTCGCGCGCCACCAGGACGTCCGAGAAGGCCTTCTCGATGTCCTCGATGGTCCGCGCGAACTCCTGTTCCGGGATCCGCAGGGCCCGCTCCTCGACATCGACGGAGTTCACCTCGTCGATGACGACCTTGCGCAGACGCCGGGCCCCCGAGAGCAGGATGACCAGCCCCTTCTCGTGCAGCAGGAAGTCGCGGAAGTCCCGTTCGAACTCGACGAAGCCGGAGGCCTGCGCGCCCTCGGCGCTGCCGGCGGTCTTGGCCTCGAGCGCCCGGCGCGCGCTGACCGGGTACAGCTGGACCTCCCGGCCGATTGCTTCCCGAAGGACATCCGCCGTGAACTCCACGGCCTCAGCGAGATCGCGCTCGGTCAGGTAGTCCGCCTTGTTGAGGACGAAGAACATCCGCGCGGATTCCTCGCGGACGGCCACCAGGAACCCTCGTTCCGTCTCGGAGATGGGAGGATCCGCCGACGTCAGGAAGATCGCGGCATCCGCTTCGGGGAGGAACGCGTAGGCCGCATCAGTATTGTGCCGGTAGACGCTGCCCACTCCGGGGGTGTCCACGAGGATCACGCCGTCTCGGAGCGACTCCGCAGGGTACTCCAGGACGGCGCGATCGACCCCCCGATGGTTGGCGGGGTTCCCGCGCTCGGTCACGTACGAGGCGAGATCCTCGACGGGGACCTCCTCAGTCCGACCGTCGAGAAGTCGAACCTCCGCCCGGGGTGCCTCTCCCCACCGCACGATGGTGACCACCGACGTGAGCGGGACGACCGCGGCGGGCAGGATCTCCGCGCCGAGGAGGGCGTTGACGAACGTGGTCTTGCCCCGCTTGAACTCGCCGGCGACGACCACGGTGAACCGGCCTGAGCGCAGGGATTCGCGGACCGCCGCGACGGCGTGGACGAGGGCCGAACCGGGATTCTCACTCCGGAGCTGATCGAGCGCGCTGAGCAGCGCCTCGAGCTCCTGTTTCGCCTCCGCATACGTCTCGCCCATAAGAAAAGGCCCCCACCTCGCGTCGGTAGGAGCCATCAGCCTCTCGGCGTTCGGCGAGCTCCATCGCCCTTCTCGGAGTATAGCCAGGCGCCCGGCCGCCCGGTGCCCCGCGTCGACGGGCCTCCGTCCGCAGGCCGCGATCAGCCGGCTAGCAAGCCGGCCGCCCCGATGCGTCGATAGACTGCGAGGTCCACGCCCCGACGCGTCGGGGCCTCTCGCCGTTGGTGTCCAGTGCCCAGAGCGAGCCTGCGCCGATGAGTTTCGACGGGGGGACCGGTCCTGACTGATGATGGTGACGACCGAGGAGAGACCGATGACGAAGGTGGCTGCAGGAATCACGACCTCGCTGGACGGCTACATCACCGGGCCGAACGACGGGCCGGGCCGCGGCTTGGGCGACGGCGGTGAGCGATTGCACTACTGGGTCTTCGGCGGACCGTGGAGCTACGACGAGGAGGCGAGAGGCGAGGCGACGGGCGCGGACAAGGAGGTCCTCGACGGGGCAATAGCTCGCGTCGGCGCCGTCGTCGGCGGCCGCAACACATACGAGGCGGCGGACGCGTGGGGCGGCCACAATCCGTTCGGCGTGCCGTTCTCTATCGTGACGCACCGGCCGGAGGATGCTCCCGCAAACGCCGGATTCACGTTCGTGAACGGGTTGGACGAGGCGATCGCCCAGGCCAGCGAGGCGGCGGGCAGCAAGGACGTGTTCGTTATGGGCGGGGCGGACGTCATCCGTCAGGCGCTGCGCGCCGGACACGTGGAAGAGCTGTCGATCTCGATCGCGCCGGTCGTGCTGGGCGGCGGGAAGCGTCTGTTCGACGACTTCGACGAGAGGGTGAGCCTCGAGCACCTGCGCCTGCTCCAGTCACCGTTCGCGACGCACATCACCTATCGCGTCGTGACCTGACCGGCGGCGGTCGAGGTTATCCCCACGCCTTCAAGGTGCTGCGCCCTTCTTGAACGAGGCCCTCAGCCATGAAAGCGATCGTCTTCCATGAGACCGGTGGCCTGGAGGTCCTCCGCTACGAGGAGGTTCCCGTTCCGCGCTGCCCGCCCGATGGGATCGTCATCGACGCCTAGGTCATCAGCGTCGAGGGCACCGACACGCCGACGAGGGCCTGGGGAGCTTCCTGGCTCCCTGCAGGCACGCCGACGCAGTCTGCGTCGAGCCGTGAAAATGCTGAGAGCAGCGAGATCGCGTTGGTCTGACCTCCGCCTCCGCTGTCCAGATCGGCCCCGCACGACCCTCGGCCGGTGAGCCGTACGGCCCATAATGCCCTACGCGAAACACATCGACCGAGTGATCCCGGCGGTCGAGCGAGAAGGGACGGCAGGCTCGAGAGCGATGACAACGAGGAAGCAGTGGGATCTCGAGCGCCGGATCGTTCGGGTGGCGGAGGCGGCGCTCGCGCAGCGAAAGTTCGTCACGGTGATCGATGTGCTCGTCGGCCTCGGCTGGCTGCCGCCGGCGCACCTCGATTCGTGGCGTCAGGGTCGCATCGACTGCCTGGAGTGCACGATGACGGTCAACCTGAACAAGCTCTCCACGGCGCTGCGGTTCTTCCGTGTGTGGGCCCGCCGCCGCGGACTGAGGCCCAGCGAGACCGCATACGTGGCGCGCACGCGCGATCGTCGTCGCCTGCGCTTCAGCGTGAACGCAGACCCCGACATCGAGCGCGCCTACCGAACACAATGGGTCTCGCCGGAGCTGTCGGAGAGGGAGCGGGAGCGACTGGCGAAGCGGGAGAGCCGTCCCCCGGACCTGGTGGTCATCTCACCCTTGAACGAGTGGACCTGCTCGGCGTGCAGAGGAACCGGCGACCTGCTGCTGATGGAGGGGCCGGGACCGATCTGCATGCGGTGCGCCGGCATGGACCATCTCGTCTTCCTTCCCGCGGGCAACGCCGCCCTCACCAGGCGCGCCCGTGAGACCAGCCGACTGTCCGCGGTCGTCGTGCGGTTCAGCCGCTCGCGGAAGCGCTACGAGCGACAGGGGATTCTCGTCGAGGAAGCCCCGCTCGAACAGGCGCAGACGTAGGCGCTGGCCGGGTTCGGGTCCATGCGCTCACCCGGTGTCGTGGAGGCGGACTCGGACCTCCGGGTCTCCTCACTGGCTCGCCTCGACGTCGTCTTCGTGCCGGGCGACCCGCCACGGGTCGGGCGCTTCGCGATGTTCGGGCCCGGCGGAACCGACCTGCCCGAGGGCGCGCTCCGCGAGCTGTCGCCCGACGGGGGTGTGGAGCGCATGGACGGCATCGAGCTCGTGGTGCCGGTCGGCGGCCGACCGCGACGCAAGCGAACGTGCACGCGGCGGGAGCCCAGGTGGATCGCGAACAGCACGTAGATCGTCCGAAGCATGATCGTCTCCACGGTGAAGAAGTCCAAGGCCAGGATCCCCTTCGCCTGCGACCTCAGGAACTCGCTCCACGTCGGGCCGGATCGGCGGGGAGCCGGACCCAGTCCGTTCGCCCGCAGCAGGGTCCGGATCTTGGTGGCCGAGACCCTGATGCCGAGCTTGGCGAGCTCACCCCGGATCCTGATGCACCCCCACCGGGGGTTCTCCCTCCCCATCCGCAGGATGAGGTCTCGAACCTCCTCCGGGATCGGCGGCCTGCCGCCGGCGGACTTCCGCCGGAAGGTCCACTTCCTTCGCACCAGGTCTCGGTGCCAGCGAAGGAGCGTCTGGGGGCTGACCACAAACGACGACCACCCTGCTCGAGGCAGAGTCCTGCTCAACGCGGCCAGGAATAGCCGGTCGCGACGGCGACGGCGCGGCCTGCCCACCTGGCGCTTGAGGACCATCAACTGGTGACGAAGGACCACTACCTCGACTTCGGCGTTCATCTGTTCGTTGGAGGAGCCAGCGATCAACCGCAGCACGCGGCGCAGCAACAGGTACACGAGAGCGAAGAACAAGGACCGAACCTCCCACGAGAAGGAGGGCCCATCCTACGAACGCGCTGGTCGAGGCGACGATCAACGGTTTCTGTGCCCTTCACGCGACGAGCAGCATCCGATCCCGCCTGCGGAACGGCGGCCGGCGAACGCCTCGGGAGAGCACCTTCAGCTGATGGCGCAAGACCAGCAGCTCGACCTCCCGTTCCAGATCGGCACGACCTGACGGGGCCAGTGCCCGGAGCAGCCAGCGCAAAGCGAAGTAGACGAGCGAAAGCAGCACCGTGCCTCCTCTCCGTGGGATGAGCGGAGTCGGTGATGCTACTCAACGCTGCTGCTCACAGGCCGTGTCGTGATTTGCGCACCCCTCAGCATCGGGTCTTGTTCACCGCTTGCGGCCTTCGTCCGGAGGACGTGCAGAGGGTCTCCCTGGCCAACGAGCCGTGCGCCGGTTCGGCCGTTCTTCAGATCAGGTCCGCGGCCCGTAGCCCCCGACTCACGACACGGACGACGTCCTCCAGTCGGGGCGGATCGGCAAGGTGCTCGCGCATCTCGCGGTCCCAGCGATTCTGGTAGCGATCGATCCGGTCCAAGAACTTCTCGGGGAAGATCCCCGGGTCGAGTTCCTTGATCCGCGACTTGTTCTCGAAGAGCCCGCGGATGTCGCCCAGGTCGACCTTCAGGTCCTCTGTCAACCGCATAAGGTCGTACAGGTCGCGGCACTGGACTCGCTGGATGATGCAGCGCAGCTTCTCTGCCGTGATTTCCCCGAGGGGGTAGACGTCGAATGGTGCGGTGTCCGGCAGATCATCCCAAAGGCCGGCCTGGATCGTCCCCTGCTCAACGGACTCCACGTACTCGACAACGGCGAGGTCGAGCTTGACCGTACGCACCTTCCCACCCAACGGACCAACGAATGCGAGCCGGGGCAGGCCGGTCTTGCCGACCTGAATCTCCAGCGTCGGGAAGCCCGCATGCTCTTTGGCCGCGGCGACGGCGACGGAGAGGGCCGCGGCCCCGTCATCAGCGGTTCCATCGATCACCGTGAAGTCGAGGTCGGCCGAGTATCGGTAGTCGCGGACATGCACGAAGCGCAGCGCCGTTCCGCCCTTGAAGACGAGTCGGCTGCCGTCGGGCATCCGTGCCTCGGGGAGCTGCGCCGCGACGTGCGCGAGGACATAGTCGCGCTCCGCCACATGAGCGTCCACCCCGTCGCCGTCGGCGCGACGAGTGATGAGGTGGGGGGTGATCATGGATCAGGCGCCGACGACGGACCGCAGCTCTTCGACATCGAGATTCCAGGCGACTCGATAGCGCTCGTCGACCCATTCCCGTCTGTCGTCGGACGGATCGAGGCGGATGATGGGTCGGTGTGGTTCGAGCTTCGGGTCCAGGTCGAGCGGCAGTTCGAGCGCATTCCCGAGCGACGCGAGGCGCCGCTCAGCGGCCCGGCCCCGCGCCCCAAAAGCGGTCGCGAGTCGATGGATGCGGGTTGGATCGACGTCCTCGGCAGCATTGGCGAGCGCCTCGGCGAGCTGCTCCGGACCGCCGGCCAGGTCCAGACGGAGGGCACACTCAACGAGGGCTCGCTCCACGGTAGACCGCCAGGACAGGCCGACTTGCTCAGCTCCGAGGTGGATCGTCTTCTCCCGTTCGATGACGACTCGCAGGGGTCGTCGGCTCACCTGCTCGATGCGGACCTGTCGCGTACAGGCCACATAGATGGTGCGAACTGGATGGCTGAGCAGACCGTGCTCCGAGAGTGCGGTCGCATACGCGATCCGATGGTCAATGCCTCGGAAGGCAGCCCCCACCGCCAAGGGCAGATCGTCCGTGGCAGCGGACGTGCCGAGCGACCCCAGAGGGCGGATAGCGTAGACACCCTTGGTCAAACGGTCGACCAAGCCCTTCTCCTGAAGGCGCCGAAGGGCATTCGCCGCCGCGGGTGGCGAGACGTGGAGCGCCCGGACGGCCTCTTCGAAGGTGAACTGACGGCGACCCTCGGCGACGAGGTTGTCGATGAACTCAAGTTGGCGGGTCATGTCGTTTCTCCCTCTCGGAAGACAGGATAGCACAAAGTCACGGGAGGCGTGAAGACGCGCTATCTGAGGTCAGGTAGTAACACTTCACGGAGAGCGTGAATACTCGCAATGTTAGTGTCGAACCCCGCGACCCCGTACCGGGTCAGGGTGCGCATCCGTCCGTTCAGCCCGAAGGAGTGGGACCGCGTGCTCGACGCGCTCTCCTCCGAGATCGGTCACGCGGCGGCCCTGCTGGACGGGGAGATCCCGCCCGAGGTGGCCGAGGACGCCCGGCGGGCCGGCCCCGACCTGCTCCCCGGGGCGGGCGAGCTGCAACCCCGGTGCTCGTGCCCCGACTGGGCGGATCCCTGCAAGCATTCGGCCGCCGTCTGCTATCTCGTCGCCGACGAGCTCGACGCCGACCCCTTCGCGCTCTTCCTCCTCCGCGGACGCACCAGGGACGAGGTCCTCGCGGCCCTCCGGTCGCGTCGCGCGGCCGCCTTCAGGACCGAGACCTCGGTCGCGACGGAGGGAGGCGCCGAGACGGACCCTGGCATGCCGGCCCGGCAGGCGTGGGTCCGGACCCCGGGACCGATCCCCAGCCACCCGCTCCCCCCGCGGGCGCCCGGGCCACCGGCGGTGCTCGCGATCGACCCGCCCGGGAACCGCGGCATCCGGTCCGAGCAGCTGACGGCGCTCGCCGCCGATGCCGGGGCGCGGGCCTGGGCGGTTGCGTCTGGAGCCGGCGGCTCCGGCCTCGAGCTGTCGCTCGGCGAGGACCTGGCCCGCTGGGCGGCGGATGTGATCGGGCGGGCGGGCGGGCCGGACGAGGCCGGAAGGGCGGCTGGTATGGGGGCGGCTCCGCCCCCGACCTTGCCGATGCTCGACGGGATCGCCGCGATCGCGAGGAGGGCCGGCCTGCCGCCACGCGAGATCCTCCGCCGCGCGATCGCCTGGCGAGACGGCGGCCGATGGGGCCTGGATGCGCTCCTGAGCCCTTGGAAACCGTCCCCCTCGGCGCTCGCCATTGGCCGCATGCTCCTCGGTGAGGCGGCGAGTGCGTGGCGGAACCGTCTCACGCTGGGTGACCGGCAGCTGCGCCTCGGCCGCGACGGGCGCTGGTATCCCTTCCGGCGCCGTCGCGATGCGAGCTGGGACCCGGACGGACAGCCTCTCGAGAGCCCGCGTTAAGCCCCTGTCAGGTCAGGGAACCACGGTCAGAAGCCTTCCGCCCGCCCCGGCCCCAAGAACGCGCGTCGACCCACAGCTTCGGACCGGGCTCGCCTTGGTGCGTATGGTCTGACTTCCGCCTCCGCTACCAGCGGGCCTGCTTCGGACGGAGAGCCTCTAGGCCTCAACCGAAGCAAGCTTCCGCAAACATGCTGCGAGCGCATGTGTGACGGCTCCCGCCATTCTTCGTCACGACGCTTGCGCCTCCGGCAGACGCAACTCTATCCCCGGAGGCCGATCTTCTGTCCGGACTACATGCCCCTGGAGGGTCCGGTTCGGGATCATCGGATGGAGGTCGTCAGGCGAACGCCGGAGTGGCATCTTCGGGAACACCGTCGACGTAGTTGACCACGTTCGTCATGAGCGCCGGCACGCGCGGGCCCGGCAGCACGATCCCCACCAGGTTCAACGGGTCGGCGGCGGAGACGATGACGGTTTCGCCCGTGCGTTCCCGCTTCCGAACCGCCCGGAGGGCGTCTACGGCCTCGGGGACCGCGTACTGCTCGCCGCTGAACCCGGTGACGAACCTCCCTCCGCGGATGGTTCCCCGTGCCTCCATGCGCCTGAGCGCCCACAGGACCTCACGCCACGGCACCGTGAACGTCTCCCGGGCCAGCATGTCGCGGAAGACCACTCCCCACCGGGCCAGGAGTTGCTCGGCGACTGCTTCGGCCAGCTCGTCGGCGTCCTCGGTGGCGTGGGTTCCGGGCACGAGCGACCAGCGGCCGGCGGATCGGGCCGCGGTGCGCGAGCCGGCCCTTCTGAGCCGGCGGTGCGGCGCCCGGGCCGCGGCTCGGCGGTAGAGCAGCGAGCGAACCGCCTCGAAGCCGTCGGCGGTGACCAGCCCACGGGCCACGGCCTCCCACAGGGCCTCCTCGATCTCGTGGGGCAGCCGTCGGGTGATCGCGACGAGGTCCGCCGCGAAGAGGGCGCCGTGCGTTCGCAACGACTCGAGCACGTCCTCCGTGCGGCCCGGCCCCGGCTGCTGAGGGGTTCGGCCCCCCCTCGCCGCCTGGAGCAGCCAGGGCAGGTCCTCACGGATCGCCAGCGTGATCGGGGTGGCCCGCGAGGGCGTCATCCCGCTGCGACGGGGCGTGTCCTCATCGGCCGTGGTCCGCAGCGAGAGCCGTCCCCACGTGACGTCGCCGGACAGACAGAGGTCGTCGACCCACTCGGCCCGATATCCCTCCACTCGCGAGGGCAGGACGTCTCGCTCCCACCCCCCTGCGGCCAGCTCGAAGCCCTGGAGCTGCTCGACCACGGCGAGCACGCCGAGGCGGCCCTCCCGACGCGTTCCCGGTGCGACGTGCTGCCACCGCAGGAGGAACCGCATGAAGTCACGGGCGGTGACCGGCTCGATCTCACGTCGGAGCCGCTGCTGGGTGTAGCTGTGGATCCGCGCCAGCAGCCGCCGGGCACAGAGCTCCTCGGGACCTTCGGCCGATGTGAAGTGGCCGCGGAAGGCGAAGCCCTCACCTTCCAGCCGGGCGACCGCGATCGCGACGTCGCCCTCGGACAGCCCGGTGTCGCCCGCCAGGTCGGCAACGGTCGAGGGGCCCCGGTACTCGAGATGGCCCCTCACCATCTCGGCGGCTGCGGCCTCCCGGTGAAGCGGCGCGGCAGCGATCGGCGAACGGTGGTCCGGCTCGATCGCCGCCCCCGGGAACAGGGACTCCAGCGCTGGCCGCCGTTCGACCGTGCACCACAGCTCCACGTCCGGCGCGCCTCGGACCGTGACGGCCCGCCGCTCCTCGACCAGCTCGTCGAACCAGGACCGCCAATCCTCGTTCGGGCGCATCCCGGAAACCGTCATCAGCAGGTCGTGGAGCTCGTCGGCGTCGCGCGGGTCCGGCTGCACCTCGTCGCGGACTCGCTCGATCGCGTCTTGATCGAGCCGGCCCAGGTCACGAGCCTCGACCGGCAGGCCGCGCCGGAGCTGCACCGCACGGCTCCGCCGCTCCTCCAGAGGAGCGTCGTCCAGGTACGTAAAGGGCCGCCCGTTGAGGATCTCGTGGGCCAGCACGGACGGCTCCACCGTGTCGCGGGTGACCACGTCCACGCGGCCCGACTCGATGTCCGCCAGGAGCTCGCGGAGGCCGTCCACGTCCATCGCCTCGCGGAGGCAGTCTTCGAGCGTCTGGCGGACCAGCGGATGGTCGGGGATCTCCATCGGCCCCGGCGCCACGTTCTCCTGACACGCCGCCAGCGTCGGGAACACCGCCGCCATCAGGTCGTCGGACTCCATGCGCTGGATTGCCGGCGGGTTCTTGCGGCCGCCCCGCATCCTGAGCACGGCCAGCGCCCGGTTCAGGTTCCACCGCCACCTCGCCGCGAACATCGGCGAAGTCAGCACGGCCTGCCGGAGCACGTCTTCGACCGTCCTCGAGGCGAGGAACTTCGGCACCCGCTCCAGCGGGAAGCTGTGCTGGGGACCGAGCGAGAGCAGGATGGCGTCGTCGCTGGCCGCGGCCTGCAGCTCGAAGTCGAAGGTCACGCAGAACCGCTTGCGGAGGGCGAGCCCGAGCCCCCGGTTCAACCGGGCCCCGAACGGCGAGTGCCCCACGAGCTGCATCCCGCCGCTCTCGTCGAAGAACCGCTCCAGGACGAGCGTCTCCTTCGTGGGGAGCACCCCGAGCGCGGTCAGGCCGGACCCGAGGTAGCGAACGATCGTGTCGGCGGCTGCCTGGTCGATCCCGCACTCCGCTTCGAGCCAGCGACGGGCTCCGTCTGGATCCCGGCGTTCCAGCCACTCGCCGACCCTCGCGCGGAGTTCGGACACCTCGCCGGAGAGCTCCTCCGTGCGGCCCGGCGCCTCCCCCAGCCAGAAGGGCACCGACGGCGGCGCCCCCTGCGCGTCGACCACCCGGACGGTCCCGGGCTCGACCCGGCGGATCCGCCACGAGGTCGTCCCCAGCAGGAACACGTCGCCGGCCATGCTCTCGATGGCCCAGTCCTCGTTCACCGTCCCCACGAACGTGTCGTCCGGCTCGGCCACCACCCGGTAGTCACCGAGCTCGGGAATGGCGCCCCCCGAAGTGAGCGCGGCCAGCCGGGCGCCTCGCCGGCCCTTCAGGCGCCCGTTCACCCGGTCCCGGTGCAGGTAGGCGGCGCGCCGCCCCCGCCCGGTCGTGATGCCTTCGGAGACCAGTTCGACCACGTCGTCGAAGTCCGGGCGCGAGAGCCGTTCGAAGGGAGCCGCCCGTCGGATCAGGTCGAACAGTTCGTCCTCGGACCATTCCTCCGCGGCGCATTCCGCCACGACCTGCTGGGCCACGATGTCGAGCGGCGCGACGGGCTGGACGATCGCGTCCAGGCGCCCGGCCCGGGTGCCGCGGAGCAGCGCCGCGCACTCCACGAGCTCGTCGCGGCTGGTGGGGTACAGCACGCCCCTGGGCGTGCCGAACCGGGTGTGATTGGACCGGCCCACCCGCTGGAGGAACGTGGCGAAGCTCCGGGGCGAGCCGATCTGGCAGACCAGCTCCACCGGTCCGATGTCGATCCCCAGCTCCAGGGACGCGGTGGCCACGAGGGCCCGGAGGTCCCCGGCCCGCAGGCGCGACTCCACTCGCCGGCGGCGCTCCTTCGACAGGCTGCCGTGATGGGCGGCCACCTGGTCCTCGCCAAGCCGCTCCCCCATCTGGTGAGCGATCCGCTCGGCCATCCGCCGGGTGTTGACGAACACGAGCGTGGTGCGGTGGCCCTTCACGTGCTCGGCGATGCGGTCGAGGATCTCCCCCATCTGCTCGGCGGAGGCCACCGCTCCGAGCTCGTCGTCGGGGAGCTCGAGGGCGAGGTCGAGGGCGCGCTGGTGCCCGACATCGACGATGGAGCAGCGAGGGGAGCCGTCGGGGTTCGAACGGTCAGTACCGGCTCCCACCAGGAGCCGAGCGATGGCGTCGATCGGGCGCTGGGTGGCCGACAGCCCGATCCGCTGAGGCGGCGTGGCGGCGACGTGGTGGAGTCGCTCGAGGGTGAGCGCGAGGTGCGATCCGCGCTTGTTCCCGGCGACGGCGTGGATCTCGTCGAGGATCACGGTGCGCACGCCCCCGAGCATCGAGCGAGAGCGTTCTGCGGTGACGAGCAGGTACAGGGACTCGGGGGTCGTGACGAGGAAAGTCGGCGGCCGCCGAAGCATCGCCGCCCGCTCGGAAGCGGCGGTGTCCCCCATCCGAACCGCCACCCGGATGAGCGGGGCATCTAGCCCGAGCTCGGCGGCGACCTCGGCGATCTCCCGCAACGGAGCCTCCAGGTTCTGGTGGATGTCCACCGCGAGGGCCTTCAAGGGGGAGACGTAGACGACCTGCGGTCCTTCGGCGAAGGGGGCACCGTCCTCATGGGCCCGGTACAGCCGGTCGATGCAGACCAGGAAGGCAGCAAGGGTCTTGCCCGAGCCTGTGGGAGCCGCGATCAGGGTGTCCCGGCCGGCAGCGATCTCGGCCCACCCGCCGGCCTGCGGCAACGTTGGCCCGTCAGGAAACCGCCTCCCGAACCAGGTCCGGACGGCAGGATGGAAGGTCTCGATCACTCGGGCACTGTACCGTCGGCCACCGACATCCACCGACGCCTCGAGCGCCGCGACGTTTCTTCGCCCTCAGTGTCACGCGAGCAGTGCGGGGTGGTACTGCGCCTCGACGATCCTGGCCATGCGGGCGTCATGCTCCACTGGCGGAGCGAGTACGCGGTCCACGCCATGTAGGAGAGCTCACGCGTTGCAGACGCGATTCGTGATGACTCTGGAGATCCTGGCGAGCCCTGTCCACGTCGGGTAGTCATTCGCCGCCCGACACCTCGGAAAGCGCGTCCGCGAGCAGCCGTCGCAAGAGGGGTGCGAGCCGCGCTCCCGCCGCGACGACCTGCGGCCGGCCGAGCGGCCCGTCGTCCACCGCGAGTATTCCTCCGGCCTCTCGAACGAGGAGCGATCCGGCCGCCCAGTCCCACGGGCCGGGCAGCACCTCGAAGAACCCGTCGAGCCGGCCGGACGCGACGTCGGCGAGGTCGAGGCACGGGGACCCCGGACGGCGGACGTCTCGAACCCCTGCCACCAGCGCGCCCACCATCGCACCCTGGACGCGGCGAAGCTCGGGGTCCGGGCTGAAGCCCGTCCCGATGAGCGCCCGGTCGAGCAGTCCGACGTCGTTCACCCGGATCGGCTCGCCTTCCAGGAACGCGCCTCCCCCTCGCACGGCAGTGAACGTCTCCCCGCTCCGGACGTCGATGGTGCACGCTGCGAGCTCGCCGTCGGCGTCGCGGCACGCGACGGAGACCGCCCACCGCTGACGGCCGTACACGAAGTTCGTCGTGCCGTCGAGCGGATCCATGATCCAGGTCAGCCCGGTGGCGCTCTCGCGGGCCGCGCCCTCCTCGCTCACGACGCCGTCGTCCGGGCGAGCCGCCCCCAGGACCTCGAGGATGGTCCTCTCCGACGCCCTGTCGGCGTCGGTCACGAGGTCGTCGGCGCTGGACTTGGTCCCGACGCCGAACCGACCGCGCCGGGCGATCTCGAGCGTCACCTCTCCGGCGGCGCGGCACGCCTCGACGGCGAGGTCGAGCAGCGCGCGCGGGTCGGCCGGCGCCGGCCCGGTCACCGTTCGGAGGCCGAGAGGCCCAGCGTGGCGAGGAGCTTGTCGACACTCTCCCCGGGCGCCCGCACGTCGAACCAGAACGAGGCCATCCCGACGGCCTCCGCCCCCCGGCAGTTCACCCGCATGTCGTCGACGAACACGCACTCGGTCGGGTCCGCGTCCAGTGCCTCGGCGGCCGCGAGGTACGGGCGCGGGGCCGGCTTCCGTTCGCCGATCGTCGTCACGTCCACCATCGCCTCGAACCAGCCGGCCGGCTTCCATGTCTCCCACCAGTTCGGGCCGAGCCACCTGCTGGCGTCGTTCGTGAGCACCGCCTGGCGGTGGCCTGCGCGGTGGATGGTTCGGATCGCGGCCCATGTCTCGCGGCGTTCCTGGTCCGCCCAATCGATGGTGCCCCTGGGGTCGTCGTCGATGCCGGCCGCTCGGAGGCGCGCCACGACGAGCGCGAGGTAGTCGGCCTCGTCGATCTCACCATCCTGCATCCGCTCGTAGTCGGCATCCCGGACGTCGCCCGTGGGGCCGAGCGGGATACGGTCGATCGGCCATCCGCGTTCCGCGCCCCGATCCCGCATGACCTCGGTGAAATAGCGGTACAGGATCCCGCCCATGTCCCAGACGACGTGCGGCAGCTTCATCGATCCGCCGTCCACTCCCTGGCGTGCGTGAGGAGCCGCTCGCGCATCGACACGCCCGACGGGCGCTCCGGGATCGCCACTCGGACGGCGTCGCCGTCCCGCTCGACGTGGTAGCGACGGAGGCAGAGCCAGGGCGAACCGACCCGCTCGCCGGTGCGCAGGTCGTAGCGCCACCAGTGCTCCGCACAGGTCACCGTGCCGTCGTGCAGGTATCCCCGCGACAGCGACCCGCTCTTGTGCAGGCAGCGGTCGTCGAAGGCGACGAGCTGACCGTCCACGTCGAACACGGCGACCGCGACGTCACCGGACGAGATCCGGGCCGCGCCGCCGGGCGGGGGTGCGGCCGCCCGCACCCAGACCTCGCGCGGCGGTTCAGCCAAGCTTCATCACGACAGCCTTCGATTCGGTGAAGAACTCGTAGGAGTAGTCGCCGCCCTCCCGGCCGACGCCCGAGTCCTTGTACCCACCGAACGGCGCTCGCAGGTCGCGCACGAAGTAGCAGTTGACCCACATCGTCCCGGTCCGAACCTGGCGCGCCACGCGATGCGCCGTGTCGAGGTTCGTGGTCCACACCATGCCGGCCAGGCCGTAGCGGGTTTGGTTGGCGATGGCGATCGCCTCGTCGATCTCGTCGAACGGGAGGACCATCTCGACCGGCCCGAAGATCTCCTCCTGGCACACCCGCATCGAGTTGTCGACGTTGGTGAAGATCGTCGGCGCGACGTAGTTGCCCTTCGCCAGTTCGCCGTCGGTCAGGCGTCGCCCCCCCGTCAGCAGCTTGCCGCCCTCCTCGTTCGCCAGGTCGATGTAGGAGAGCACCTTATCCATGTGCTCCTCGGTCACCAGCGGGCCCAGATCGGTGGAGGGGTCTCGGGGGTCACCGACCTTCAGGGCCTCGGCACGCTCCACGTAGCGCGCGACGAACTCGTCGTAGATGGGGCGCTGCACGAGCAGGCGGGTTCCGGCCAGGCACACCTCGCCCTGGTTGGCGAAGCTCCCGGTCATGGTCCCGTCGATCGCGGCGTCGAGGTCGGCGTCGGCGCACACGATGTTGGCCGACTTGCCGCCCAGCTCGAACGAGAGCTTCTTGAGCGTCTTCGCCGCGTTGGCCATGATGATCCGCCCGGTGGCCGACTCGCCTGTGAACGTCACCGCGTCCACACCCGGATGGGAGGTGAGCTCCTCGCCGGCCGCGTCGGGCCCGAACCCCTGGACGACGTTGAACACGCCGGGCGGCATGTCGGCCTCGGCCACGATCTCGGCGAGGATCGAGGCCGTGATGGGGCTCTGCTCGGCGGGCTTGGCGACGACGGTGCAGCCGAACGCGAGCGCCGGGGCGACCTTCCACGTCATCAGCATCAGCGGGAAGTTCCACGGCGAGATGGCCGCGGCGACGCCGAGGGGCTCGCGCAGCTCGTAGGTGAAGATGTTCGCCGCCGATTGGTCGAACGCCTTCGTGCCCAGATGCTCCGCGTAGTCGGCGAAGAACCGGAAGTTGAACGCGCTGCGCGGCATGTCCTTCTTCGCCGATTCCGCAATCGGCTTGCCCATGTCGACCGTTTCCCAGAGGGCCAGCTCGCCCTGGCGGGCCTCGATCCCGTCCGCCACGCGATGAAGGATCTTCTTGCGCCCCGACGGGCTCATCCGAGGCCACGGGCCCTCATCGAACGCTCGTCGTGCGGCCAGGGCGGCGCGCGCCGCGTCGGCCCTCTGGCCATCGGCGACGTCCGCGACCTGCTGGTTGTCGATGGGGCTGATCGACGGGAACGTCGCCCCGTCGATGGAGTCGACGAATCGGCTCTCGATGAAGTGCTGCACCTTGCGCACTGCTCATCCCCTCTTCCTGTCGGACGCCGATGCCGTGCCCGAGTTCCGCTCTGACGCCGGCACGCCGGCGATCCCGTAATGGTCCGGTTCCATCTCCCGGATGATGACCCGAACGCTCTCCGGCTTCACGTCGAGCGCCTCGCATACCGCGTCGGTCACCATCCTGATCAGCCGGCGTTTCTTCTCCGCGTCGCGCCCCTGCAGCATCTCGACCTGCACGATCGGCATCCGGTTCAGTCCTCCATCTCAGCGAACCCGCAGGGACGCGGATCCGATCCGATCGATCTGGACCGTGATGGTCATACCCGGCCTGAGCGTCACCGGTGCGGTCAGGCCGCCCGAGAGCACGATGTCGCCGCGTCGGAGCCCCCTGACCCCGGCGGCGTGCCCCGCGCGGGCCATCCAGGCGACCGCCGACGCCGGGTCGGGCATGACCGCGGCGCCCGCCGCGGTGGCGAACACATCGCCGTCGACGGTCATGACGACCCCGACGTGCGCGAGTTCCGTCTCGCGCGCCTTCACGAGGCTCCCTCCGAGAACGAACGCGGCCGCCGACGAGTCGTCGGCGATGTTGTCCTGCGCTCGAAACACGAAGTCTCGGTACCGCGAGTCGACGACCTCGAGCGACGCGGTCACACCCGCAGTGGCCCCGAGGACGTCGTCGGCGTCGGCGTCGGGCCCGAGGTCGTCGTCCAGGAGGAAGGTGATCTCGGGCTCCACCTTCGGGTGGATGAACGCGTCGAGATCCACGACACCGTCGGCAAGGAGCATCGGTAGCGTCAACCACCCGTAGTTCGGCTGCTCGACGCCCATGGCCTTTCGCATCGCCTCGCTGGTGAAGCCGAGCTTGCCCCCGATGACCGTCTCGCCGTCGGCCTCACGCAGCCGGATGCCCTGCTCCTGGACCGCGTATGCGTCGTCGAGGGTGACGTCCCAGCGGTCGGTGAGCGCCTCGACCTCGCGCCGCTCCTTGCGCGCGCGATGGAGCTCGTCGGCGAGCGCGGCGTGGTTCAGCGACACGTGACCTCGACCGTCCCGATCCGATCGAACGTCGCCCGCACCACGTCGCCCGGCTGGGCGGCGACCGCCGCCGTCAGCGCGCCGGCCAGCACGGTCGTCCCGGCTTCGAGCTTCCCGCCGCGGTTGGCGACCTCCCCGGCGAACCACGCGACCGCCGCGGCGGGATGATCGAGCACGGCCGCGCCCGCCGCCGTCGCGACCACTTTGCCGTTCTTCTCGAACACGCACCCGGTGAGCCGCAGGTCGATCCCGTCGACCGCCCCGCCCGGGCCCCCGACCGCGTAGCGGGCGGCCGACGCGTTGTCGGCGATGACGTCGGGCAACGTGAACGTGTAGCCCTCGAACCGCGAGTCGAGGACGTCGAGCGCGGGCACGACGCGCTCGGTCGCGGCGAGGACATGGGCGATGGTCGTGGGGCCGGCGAGGTCGCGTCCCAGGACGAACGCGATCTCGGGCTCCACGCGCGGCTCGATCAGATCGGCCGCCACTAGCGGCTCGCCCGGGCCGAGCCGCGAGCCCGGAGGAAGCCACCCCGAGAGGGGCGAGTCGACGTGCATCTGTTGCTGCTTGGCCTTCGAGGTCAACCCGAGCTTCGCCGCGGTCCTCCCCCCGAGCGCCTCGATCACGAGGTCCTGGATCCGGTACGCGTCCTCGACCGTGAGGTCCGGATGCTCGGACGTGAGCGGCGCGATGGGGGTCCGTTCGCGGATCGCCCGCAGCAGACCCTCGGCGAGATCCTGGAGCCGCGCGCGGGCGATCACGTCGTCGCCGGTCACCGTCACGCCCTCGCCCCGCGCGACCGGGCGAGCTCGAGGGCGACGTCGATGATCATGTCCTCCTGCCCGCCGACCATCTTTCGCCTGCCGAGCTCGAGCAGGATGTCTTTGGCGTCCACGCCGTACCGCGTGGCGGCGCGCTTCGAGTGCAGCAGGAAGGACCCGTACACGCCCACGTAGCCGAGCAGCAGGCCGTCCCGATCGATGACGCCCTGCTCGGGACGGATCGGTCGGACCGCTTCCTCGGCCGCGTCCATCATCTTGAGCGGATCGATCCCGGTCTCGATCCCCGACTTCGCGCACACCGCCACGAGGAGCTCCGTCGGGCAGTTCCCGGCCCCGGCGCCGAGGCCGGTGGCGCACCCGTCGAGCTGATCGACCCCCTCCTCGAGCGCGGCCAGCGAGTTCGCCACGGCGAGCGAGAGGTTGTTGTGCGCGTGCAACCCGACCTGTGCGGACGACAGGCCGGCCTTCAGCGTCGCGACGCGACGGCGCGCGTCGTCGATGGTCATCGCGCCCGCGGAGTCGACCACGTAGACGCAGTCGGCGCCGTAGGACTCCATGAGCCGCGCCTGCTCGAGCAGCTGCTCCGGCTCGATCATGTGGGCCATCATCAGGAACCCGACGACCTCCATCCCGAGCTCCTCCGAGAGCTTCATGTGCTGCTCGGAGATGTCGGCCTCGGTGCAGTGGGTGGCGATGCGAGCGACCTTCGCGCCCGCGTCGGCCGCCCGCCCAAGGTCCTCCTTCACCCCGATACCCGGCAGCATGAGCACCGCGATCTTCGCCCGCTTCGCCGTCAGGACGGCCACTCGAACGAGGTCCATCTCGTCCGTGGCCGAGAAACCGTAGTTGAACGACGAGCCGCCCAGCCCGTCGCCGTGCGTCACCTCGAGGACCGGGACGCCGGCCTCGTCGAGCGCCGTCACCACGGTGCGGACCTGCTCGGGCGAGAAGCGATGGGCGACCGCGTGCGAGCCGTCGCGAAGCGTCGAATCCGTCAGCCGGAACGCCGGCTCCACGGCGGCCGACCCCTCGCCGCCCTCCGGCACGGGGCTCGATGTCATGCCGGCACCATCTCGAGCTCCTTGGCGAGCGCCTCGCCGACCCGGACCGCCGAGGCCGTCATGATGTCGAGGTTTCCCGCGTACGGCGGGAAGTAGTCGCCCGCTCCCTCGACCTCGAGCAGGGCCACGACCCGCGCCGGCACCACGCCGCCAGGCGTCGAGTACTCGTCCTCCTCGAACACGGGCTCGGCCTTCAGGCGGTAACCGGACACGTAGGACGAGACCTCGTCCACCATGTCGAGGATCGAGCCGGCCACCGCCTCGCGGTCGTAGCCGTCCTCGAGGGCGCAGAACACCGTGTTGCGCATGAGGATCGGCGGGTCGGCCGGGTTGAGGATCATGATCGCCTTCCCGTTCGCCGCGCCGCCCACTTCAACCAGCGCCGACGACGTCGTCTTCGTGAACTCGTCGATGTTCTGCCGCGTGCCCGGCCCCGCGGACTTCGACGCCACCGTCGACACGATCTCCGCGTACGGGACGTGGGTCACGCGAACGACGGCGGCGACGATCGGCACGGTGGCCTGACCTCCGCACGTGATCAGGTTGAGGTTCGGAGCATCGAGATGCGCATCGAGGTTGACCGGCGGAACGACGAGCGGCCCGAGCTTCGCCGGGGTGAGGTCGACCACGCGGATCCCGGCCTCCGCGTAGCGCGGCGCGTTCTGCCGGTGCACCCACGCCGACGTCGCCTCGAACACGATCGGGTACCGCTCGGGGCTCTCGAGGACCCGTTCGACACCGCGGTCCGTCGCCTCGATGCCGAGCTCGCGCGCCCGGCGAAGGCCGTCGGACGCCGGGTCGATCCCGGCCACGAGCGTGACCTCCAGCACCGGCGAGCGCCGGAGCTTGTACATCAGGTCGGTCCCGATGTTGCCCGAGCCGACGATCGCGCACGGAACCCTCACCGAGCGTCCTCCTCGAATGTCGCGGTCACGGTCCCGAGACGATCGAACTCGGCCTGTACGACGTCGCCACCGGCGACCGGGAAGGCCGCGTGCAGCGCGCCGGTCATCACGAAGTGGCCGGGCTCGAGCGTGACGCCGAACGGCGCGAGCGTGTTCGCCAGCCACGCGACCGCGTGCACGGGGTCGCCGAGCGCTGCCGCGCCCGCGCCGGTCGCCTGCATCTCGCCGTTCTTCGATACGACCATCCCGACCAGTCTCGGCGTCCACCCGTCGATCGGGACGACGTCGCGCCCGAGGACGATGGCCGCCGACGAGGCCAGGTCCGAGATCGTGTCGACGAGCTTGATCCTCCAGTCGCGGATCCGGCTGTCGACCACTTCGATCGCGGCCCGCGCGCCGCCGACGGCCTCGGCGGCGTCCGCGGCCGTCAGGTTCGGACCGCGAAGCGAACGCTCCAGCGTGAGCGCGATCTCTGCCTCAGCGCGGGGCTGGATGAAGGAAGCCGTCGGGAGGCTCCTCCCGTCGTCGAACACCATGCTCGACAGCACGGGCCCGTAGTCGGGCTCGTCGACTCCCATCAGCTCCTGCATCGGCTTCGACGTGAGCCCGAGCTTGTACCCGACGATGGACCCCCCGTCCCGAAGGATCATCGCCGCATACTCCTGCTGGATCGCGTACGCGTCGGCCGGAGTGAGGGTCGGGTCGGCGTCGGTGAGGGGCGGGATCGCCACCCGATCGCGACGCGCCGTGTACAGGGCCTCGGCCCATCGCCTCATACGACGCCGCCCCTGTATCCGAGGCGACGGGACGCCATCGCCGCGGCTTCGACCACTGCGTGGATCGTCTCATCCATCACCGGGTCCATCCGCGTTGCGGGTCCCGCGACGCTCATCGCCGCCACGACGTGCCCGGTGGCGTCTCGAACGGGCGCCGCCACCGACAGCACACCCTCCTCGGACTCGTTGATGTTCTGCCCCCACCCGCGGTGGCGGATCTCCTTGAGCTCCTTCTTGAGGAGATCATGGTCGGTGATGGTGAACGGCGTGCGGGCCTTCAGCTCCCATCCGTCGAGGAGCCGCTCGAGCTGCCGCTCGGGGAGGTATGCGAGCAAGCACTTCCCCGTGCCCGTGCAGTGCGCCCAGTTCCGCCGCCCGACCTCGAGGAACAGCCTGAGCGTGTGCACGCTGTCGAGCCGTTCGGTGTAGACCACCTCGCGCCCGTCCAGCACGGCGAGCTGAACGGTCTCGCCGGTGATGTTGCGCAGTTGCGCCATCGGCGGGACGGCCGCCTCGTGCATCGCGAAGTTGGTCGACACGGCGGCCGCGAGGTCGTAGACGGCGAGCCCGAGGCGGTACTTCCCCGTCTCGGGATCCTGCTCGAGCAGATGCTCGGCCTTGAGCGTCGACACGAGGCGATGCGCCGTCGACTTCCCGAGCCCGAGCCGCCGCGCAAGCTCCGACACCCCGAGCTGCCGCTCGTGATACGAGAACTGCTTCAGGACGCGCGCCGCGTTGCGCACGCTGTCGAGACGGCTTCGATCAACCCCCATGGCCATCCCCCCGCAGCGCGCGAGTTCGCGCATCGTCGCCCCGCAGCGCGCCGAGGACGGCCTTCCGAACCCCCGCCGGCGACTCGTGTTCGTCGAGCGATCTCAGGGACTCATCCCATGGTGCGATCTCGCGAGCCAGGAGGAGCTGGGCACGAACGAGCCCGGCCTGCGAAGCGCCTTCCATCTCGTCGACGAGGGGCTCGCGCCCGCGAGCGTGCGCGCGGATCTCCTCGAACTCCCGAGCCTCCGCCGCGTGCGCGTTGGCGAGGCCGGCGCCCGCGTGCCCGGCGTGGTGCCCGGTGAGCTCGGACCCGGGTTGCACGATGAGGTGATAGAGGTACGTGGTCAGCCCGAGAGCCCGCCGCACCCGATCGCCGGCGGCCCCGGCGGACTCATCGATCAACCCGAGCGCCGGCAGCACGACAGGATCGAAGAACCGAAGGGTCCACAGCATCCCGGGAAGCTCGTCCTCGACCTCGACCTCCGGCCCCACTGGCGCTCCGAGCCGCTCCCGGGTGGCGACGACGTGCAGGTTCCGGACGCCGGCCGCGACGACGGTGAACGGAGCCCCGAGCAACGGCATGCGACCACGAACGGCCGGAGGCTGAAGCTCGGCCTGCGAGACATACGACTGGTGGACGGTGCGCACGTAGTCGCCCATGGCTCGACGCATGTCTTCCGGTCGGGGCCGATCCTGCACACCGGGCATCATATGCGTGCGTTCCGCGAGGGGGGAAGGTGTTCCGCCAAGCGGGACGCATCGCTTGATCGCGCCGGACGAGAGGGATGCCCGGGATCGCTGGGCGGCCCGCTCGGCCAGGATTCCGGTCGGCTGGTGTGAAAACGCGCCGCACCCCACGGTCGCGTCCCGCACAGCGGAACATCTTCCCTCGACGCGGAACGGTGCGGGTATCGTCCCCTGCGTGGGCATCCTGCGACTCTCGCATGTCGACATCACCGTTCCCGACCTAGATCTCGCCTCCGCTTACTACACGCGGGTCATGGGCATGCTCGAGACCGAGCGGACCCCCGACCGCGCGTTCTTCAAGTGCTGGGACGAGGAGGATCACCATTCGCTGTCCGTCCGGTACGACCCTCGCGTCGGGATCGACCTCTTCTCGTTCAAGGTCGAGGATGAGGACGACCTCGAGGAGCTCGAACGACGGATCGAGCGGTACGGGCTTCGCGTCCACCGCGTCTCGGCCGGGGAGGAGGTCGGCCAGGGTACCTCGATCCGCTTCGAGACCCCCTCCGGGCACACCATGGAGCTCGTCCACGAGGTCGAGAGGGTCGGCGGGCTCCTCGGCAAGCTGAACCCCCACCCGGCCCCCGACGGGCTGCTCGGGATCGCGCCGCCGCGAATGGACCACCTCCTGGTCACCGCCGAGGAGGTGCCCGAGGCGAACCGGTTCTACACGGACGTTCTCGGGTTCCGCCTGACCGAGCAGCTCCTCGACGGCGACGGGCACCAGATCGGCGTGTGGCTCGAGCGGTCGCACTCCCCGCACGACCTCGCCGTCGTGACCGGGGCGAACGGCGGCCTGCACCATTTCGCGTTCTGGCTCGACGACTGGGACCACGTTCGCAAGGCAGCCGACATCCTGGCCTACAACTCGATCCAGATCGACGTCGGGCCCACCCGCCACGGGATCACCCGGGGCACCACCATCTATTTCTTCGACCCGATGGGCACCCGCAACGAGGTGTTCACCGGTGGCTACCGGCCCGATCCCGACTTCCCCACGATCACGTGGACCGAGGACAACATCGGCAGGGCGATCTTCTACTACGAGGGCGATCTCAACGAGCGGTTCATGAAGGTGCACACGTGATGCCCGCGAACGGAGGGGACGCGTAGGTGGGCGTCCTCCGGCTGTCGCACGTCGAGATCCGGGTCCCCGACCTGGAGCTCGCGACGGCCTACTACACCGAGGTGGTCGGGCTCATCGAGACCGACCGGGAGGCCGAGCGCGTCTTCCTGAAGTGCTGGGACGAGCACCAGCACCACTCCGTCACCCTCAAGTACGCGCCGACGTACGGGCTCGAGGCGATCGGGTTCAAGCTCGGCGAGCGTGAGGACATCGACCGGTTCGCCTCGACGCTCGACCAGGCCGGCGTGGTGTCGAAGCGGTTCGCTGCAGGCGAGCTCGGCCTCGGCTCCGGAGAGACGCTCCGGTTCGACGCTCCCTCGGGCCACACCGTCGATCTCGTGTACGGGATGCGGCAGGTCGGAAACCTCCTGCCGCTCACGAACCCGCCGCCCGAGCCGCTCGGGCTGGTCGGCATCCACCCCCCACGGATCGACCACGCCTTCCTCATGTGCGAGGACGTCGACGGCGTCACCGAGTTCTTCCGCGACGTGCTCGGGTTCCGGGTGACCGAGCAGATCATGGGCGACGACGGCCACCGGCTGGTGAGCTTCCTCGAGCGCACGCACACCCCGCACGACCTCGCGTTCATCACCGGGCCGAACGGCGCGTTCCACCACGTGGCGTTCTGGCTCGACGACTGGACGGCGCTCCGGCAGGCCGCGGACATCTGCTCGTTCCACGGCGTGCGGATCGACGCCGGGCCCACGCGGCACGGCGCCACGCGCGGCTGGGGCCTGTACTTCTTCGACCCTGCAGGGAACCGGAACGAGGTGTATACCGGCGGGTACTGGGCCGATCCCGACCGCGAACCGGTCACGTGGACGGAGGCCGAGATGGGTCGCGCGATCTTCTACTACGAGGGCGCGGTGGACCAGCGATTCCTCACCGTGCACAGCTGAGGGCGGACCGATGGATGACGAGCGCGCTCCCGACGCCCCAGCCGACCGAGCCGATCGGGCTCGCCGCCCAGAGCGGAAGGGCGAGCGCTCCCCGGCCTTGCCGCGCACCGAACGCTCGGACGCGCCGATGTACCTCGCGCGGTACCTCGAGCGACGGGCCCGTTCGGCGCCCGCGTCGGCGAACGGCGACGGCGCCGACACGAAGATCCAGGACGAGGAGCAGCTCCCGCTCTACCTCCGGCGGTTCCGCGAGCGGCGCGCGGACGGCGCGATCGACGCTCCTCCTCCCCTGTGGCGCGATCGCGACCTCCCCTTCCAGCAATCCCTGTCGGAGGACAACCGCAACAAGGAGATCTCGGCGCCCCCCGAGGCGCGGCCGCGGATCGCGAACGAGATCTACCTCGTCCGCCACGGCGAGACGCAGGGCTACTCGACCGAGTCGGGCCTCACGCCGCTCGGCACGTGGCAGGCGCACACCTACGGCCACACGCTCGCCAAGCGCGTGAAGGGAGGGGAGCGGATCGTCATCGCCACCGCACCGACCAACCGCGCCGGGCAGACGGCCGAGAACCTCCACCGCGGCCTGCTCGACGGCCTGGCGATGTTCGACAAGGACGTCGGGGTCACCCCGCCCGAGCCCATGGAGGAGTTCAGAAACTTCCGGGTGGCCACGCCGGACGGCTTTCGCGACGTCACGTCGGCGTTCCGCGAGTACTACTCGCTGCTCGAGGAGTTCGAACGGACGGCACTCGGGGACCGTCCGATGTGGCTCGTCGAGGTGGACCGGTTCTGGCGCACGCAGCAGGGCGGCGGCGACCCGATCCAGCACTGGCTCACGATCCCCATGCTCCACTTCGAGCCGCCAGCCATGGTCGTCCGGCGGCTCTGGTCGGGGCTCCGCCGTCTGGCGGCCGAACACCCGAGCGCCCGACTCGTGGTCACGACGCACTCCGGGCCGATCCGGGCCTTCGCCATCTCGGCGCTCGGGTACGACCCGGGAGAGCCGTACAACACCGAGCACGTTCGGGTGAAGCTCATGGAAGGCGGGCGCGAGGCCCTGGTCAGCTACCGGAACCGCGTGCAAGAGGTCCACGTCCCGTCCACGGAGGGCCTGCCGGACTGGACCACTACCGCGACCGCCACCGCGAGCGCGACGTCGCCGGCGTCGGAGGAATGAGGAGGATGGTCGACTACGTCGTGTGGTTCGACCGCTACACGGATCACGACCACACGAGGGTGGGCGGGAAGAACGCGAGCCTCGGCGAGATGATGGCCGCCGGGCTGCCCGTTCCGCCTGGGTTCGCGATCACGACCGAGGCGTACCACACCCTGCGCGACCACCCGGAGATCCGATCGGCCGTACGCGCCGAGCTGCGCGAGGTGGACCTCGACGACCCGGACTGCCTCGAGGGCATCTCCCACCAGGTGCGTGCGATCATCTCCGCGGCCCCTGTGCCTCCGGAGCTCGAGGAGCAGGTCCGCGCGGCCTACCTGACGCTCTGCGAGCGGTGCGGCCAGGGCGACGTCCCCGTCGCCGTCCGCTCGTCGGCCACGTCGGAGGACCTCCCGGACGCGAGCTTCGCCGGGGAGCACGACACCTATCTGTGGGTCCGCGGGGCCGACGCGGTGCTCGAGCGCATGAATCGCTGCTGGTCGAGCCTGTTCACGGCCCGGGCCATCAGCTACCGCCGCCAGATGGGCCACGACCACGACGTGATCTCGATGAGCGTCGGCGTGCAGAAGATGGTGCAACCCCGGTCGGCCGGTGTTGCGTTCACCCTGAACCCGACCGACGGAGACCGGTCCACGATCGCGATCGACGCGTCGTGGGGCCTCGGCGAGGCGGTAGTGGCCGGCGAGGTGAACCCCGACAACTTCCTGGTGGACAAGGTTCTGTTCGAGATCGTCCGGCGGAACATCTCATGCAAGTCGATCGAGTACCGCGTGGCAGCCGACGATCGCGTGGAGCAGGTCGAGGTGGAGCCCGAACGTCAGCTCGCACGGTGCCTGACCGATGACGAGATCAAGCAGGTGGCGCGGCTCGCTCGCCGAGCGGAGAAGCACTACGGGCATCCGCAGGACGTCGAGTGGGCGCTCGACATGCATCTGCCCCCGGGCGGGAACATCGTGCTCTTGCAGAGCCGCCCCGAGACCGTATGGAGTCGCCGACCGAAGACACCGATCGCCAGTCCCGCGGGGATGGACGGCATCGTGTCCACCCTCCTGTCCCCACTGAACAGAGCGCGGAAGGAGGAGAGCGCCGGGCAGACGCACGCGACGTGACGCGCCGAGTGACGGTCGACCGCGAGCGCGTCGGTAGGACCGCGGCCATTCGATTCGTGAGGAGGGGAAGTGGCTGAGAAGAGGTTCCCGAGCCCGTTCGAGATCCCGACCCCCGAGGGGGCCGAGGGGTGGCCCGAGCTGTACACCTACTCGCTGCCGTTCAGCGAGGACCGGCGCGAGTACGAGGAGTCGATGTTCTGGTTCCAGGACGGCATCCACTGGGGCCAGGTCCTCTATCCGTGGGACGCGACGTTCCTGGAGTTCGCGCTGGCCTCGCTGTCGCAGTACAACACCCGTCACTACCTGATCCCGCCGGCGCTCGGCGTGGACTACCGGATACTGAACGGCTACACGTACCTCGCTCCCGTCGGGGTGGCCGATCCCGACGAGGTCGGGCGTCGGGTGCCGCACTTCATGGAGCGGGCGGGGTTCTACTTCGGCAACTGGGACGACCTCTACGGGAAGTGGCTCGAGAAGATCAAGCCGCTCATCGAGGAGATGGAGGGACTGTCGTTCGAGTCGCTGCCCGAGATGGAGGACATGGATGTCGTCACCAGCGGGCGTGGGATGGGCTCGGGCTGGGACATCCAGGCGTCGTACCATCGCCTGGTCGACCTCGCCCTCAAGCTCTGGCAGTACCACTTCGAGTTCCTGAACCTCGGGTACGCCGCGTACCTCGACTACTTCGGGTTCTGCAAGCAGGCCTTCCCGAACATCCCCGACCTCGCCATCGCCAAGATGGTGGCCGGCGTCGACGTCGATCTGTTCCGGCCCAACGAGGAGCTCAAGAACCTCGCGAAGTCCGCGGTCGAGCTGGGGATCGCCGATCAGCTCATGGAGGGGTCCGCCGCGGAGGCGCTCGGGTCGCTCGACAGCTCGGAGGCCGGCAAGCAATGGCTCGAGCAGTGGGACACGGTCAAGAACCCGTGGTTCAACTTCTCGGCGGGCGGCGGCTTCTACCACAGCGACGACATCTGGATCGAGAACCTCGAGGTGCCGCTCGGGTTCCTGCGCGGATACATCTCGAAGATCCAGAACAGCGAGAGTATCGAGCGCCCCATCGACGAGGTGCGGGCGGAGCGCGATCGCATCGTCGCCGAGTACACCGAGCTGCTCGCCACGGACGAGGACCGCGCCGCGTTCGAGCAGAAGCTGGGCCTCGCGCGGGTGGTGTTCCCCTACGTCGAGAACCACAACTTCTACGTCGAGCACTGGGGGCACTCCGTGCTGTGGCGCAAGATGCGCCAGCTCGGCAGGGTCTTCGTGAAGGAGGGGTTCTTCGCCGATGACGACGACATCTTCTGTCTGAAGCGCGACGAGGTCCCCGAGGCCATCTGGGACATGTACTCGGCGTGGGCCGTCGGGACGGAGCCTCGCGGGCCGAAGTACTGGCCGCGCGAGATCGATCGCCGCCGGCGGATCCTCGACACGCTGGCGAAGTGGTCACCGCCGAAGGCACTGGGCGAGCCGCCCGCAGTGGTCACCGAGCCGTTCACGATCATGCTGTGGGGCATCACGTCCGACTCGGTGAACATGTGGCTCGGCGCCGGAGACGGCGGTGAGGGCGGCGGCGAGCTTCGCGGGTTCGCGGCCTCGCCGGGCGTGGCAGAAGGTCCCGCCCGGGTCATCTACACGGCCGACGAGATCGGCACGGTCGAGCCGGGCGAGATCCTCGTCGCGCCGATCACGGCCCCGGCGTGGGCCCCGATCTTTGGCACGATCAAGGCCACCGTGACCGACATCGGCGGGATGATGTGCCACGCCGCGATCGTGTGCCGGGAGTACGGGCTGCCCGCGGTCACCGGGACGGCGTTCGCCACGCGCGACATCAGGACCGGCCAGCGCATCAGGGTCGACGGGGGCAACGGAATAGTGACGGTCCTCGACTAGATGGGACTCGACCAGATGAGACGAGCGGTACCCGGGATGCGGCGACGACCGTCGCCTGCACCCCGGACGCCGCGAGAAGGAGACACGGCATGCTGACGAAGGAGCTGAACGAGACGTTCACCCGGGTGGGGCCGGGCACCCCGATGGGCGAGCTCATGCGTCGGTACTGGTACCCGGTGGTGTTCGTCCGCGAGCTGGACGAGTGGCCGATCAAGAAGGTTCGTCTGCTCGGCGAGGACTTCGCGCTGTGGAAGACTCGCGACGGCGGGTACGGGATTCTGCAGGAGAGCTGTCCGCACCGCTCGGCCTCCCTGGTGTACGGCGTGATCGAGGAGGAGGGCCTTCGGTGCGGCTACCACGGGTGGCTGTTCGGCCGCGACGGCCAGTGCCTCCAGCAGCCGGCCGAGCCGCCGACCTCGACGTTCAAGCACAAGATCAGGGCACAGGCCGGAATGGCGCAGGCGCTGGGGGGGATGGTGTGGGCCTACATCGGTCCCTTCCCCGCGCCCGAGCTCCCGAGGTTCGACGTGTTCGTCATGGACGGCGTCCGCGACATCGGACACTCGGTGCTTCCGTGCAACTGGCTGCAGATCATGGAGAACTCGGTCGACCCCCATCACGTGGAATGGCTGCACGGCAGGTACTTCAACTTCCTCGCCCAGACGAGCGGATTCGAGATGCCGTCCGCGTTCACGAAGTCGCACGTGAAGGTCGGGTTCGACGCATTCGAGTGGGGAATCATCAAGCGCCGCCTGCTCGAGGGCCAGAGCGAGGAGGACGACGACTGGAAGATCGGTCATCCGATGGTCTTCCCGTATTGCATGCGCGTCGGCGGGAACGGGATCGACCAGATGCAGATCCGCGTCCCTATCGACGACACGCACACGCGGGCGATGTTCTACTCGACCCACAACCCGCCGGGCCTCGACAGCTACCCCGAGCAGGTGTACCCGTTCGACTACCAGTACCTGTGGCGCGACGAGAACGGGAACCACATCGTCGACTACATCGAGGGCCAGGACGTGATGGCGTGGGTGTCGCAGGGGGAGGTCGCCGATCGGACGGCCGAGCACATCGGGAAGTCCGACATCGGCGTGACGATGCTCCGGCGAATGTTCCGCGAGAACATCGCCGCCGTCCAGGCCGGCCGCGACCCGATCGGCGTGGTCCGCGAGCCGCACGACCGGATCGACCTACCGTGCGAGCGGTCGAAGTTCGGCGCCGGCGCCGAGTTCGCGCTGCAGTGGATCGACCGGGGATCGTCCCGCTACTCTCCACACGTCGACATGCTGAAGAAGCTGCACATCGAGGCTGCGCAGGCCCGCGGTGAGATGGTCCCCGCCGGGGGCCCGTCTTGAGTGACGCAGGCGCCGACCCCGCGTCGGCGAGCGAGGTTCCGGATACCGCCAAGGATCGTCGTCTCACCGGCGAGCACTGGTGGGACCCGGACCGCAAGCGCCACGTCGACGACCTGCCCAGGCACTGCCCGCGGTGCGCCGCGGTCCTCGACCTCGAGTCCGGCATCTCCGTCGAGTATTGGGAAGCCGACCGGCGGATCTATCACACGTGGTGTCAGTCCTGCGGGTGGACCGGTGACATCATCAAGGTCGACCGAATGGTCGGCCACGAGGCCGCCGACTGACGCGACGGGATGGCAGGCGGCCGGGAGCGTCGCCACTCATTTCGCCGGCCGACCAGGCTTGGGGATCAGCTGGCGTGTATGCGGGTTGTCATGGGGTGGCGGCTCGCTCGAGGGCGGCGAGCAGGGTCTCCATTTCGTACGAGTCATCGTGCCTTGCACCGTTGATGTAGAAGGTCGGCGTGCCGTTCACGCCGCTCCGCACCCCGCTCATGAAGTCCTCGTGGACCCGCTCGGCGTGGACGTGCTCGGCAATCTCCCTGTCGAACAGCTCGACCTCCAGCCCGAGCTGCTCGGCATAGGCGCGGAGTGCCTGGTCGCGCAAGTCTCTTTGGTTCTCGTACAGAAGGTCGTGCATCTGCCAGAACTTGCCCTGGTTGGCGGCCGCCTCGGCGGCCTCCGCGGCCCGCTCGGCATGGGGGTGTGAGGTGGTGATCGGGAAGTTCCGAAACACGAAACGGAGCCGCTCACCCATCCGGGCCTGCACCTCCTTGACGATGGGATACGCCTCGCCGCAGTACGGACACTCGTAGTCGCCGTACTGGACGAGGGTCACCGCCGCGTCCGCCGGCCCCTGGATGTGGTCCCGGTCCTCGGCGACCGGCATGGTCAGGACGGCCTCCCACTGGGTCGTGCTCATGAGGCCCCCTCCTTCCCCAGGTTCTCCAGAG
>WNGA01003567.1_pt1 | contig 46463 bp, 45 predicted proteins | sample 5400061 | NCBI WGS metagenome assembly WNGA01 (sample SAMN13153366, study PRJNA577476) | soil metagenome | isolation source: 100 cm soil or saprolite under grassland replicate 2 | place: USA:California | collected 2016-06-15
TGGCAGCGGCAACCCCGGGCCGCCCCCGCCGATACCCGCCAGACCAACCCATAACACTGTGGGTACGGCCCGCTTAACCTGTGGGCAAGCCGCCAGCACACTCGCATCGCCCCAGGTCAGCGCCAAACGTGAAGACCTGTCCACGAGGTCTTCACGTTTCATCTGGCACTATCTTCACGTTTGGCTCGGACAGTTTGCGTGCCTGGTGCTGTTGGCCTTGAGGTGGTCGCTGGTAGCGCTCGTTTGCTCGCTGGCGAGGCTGTTTGCCTGGCTGTGCCGATGCCGGGGCTGCGGAGGGCCGGGGTGTGGCGGTGTTCAGCGCTGCCGGGTGGTTGCGCGCGCGGGGAATTGCTGCCCGGTTATGGCGGGGCGGCTGCGAGGCTGGCGAGTGTCTTGCGGCGCCGGCGGCGGGTTTTCGGTGGCAGGCCTGCGGCGGCTCGCTGGTCACCAGCACAGTTCTGTCGGTACGACACCGGCAGTTCTGTCGGTAACCCGTGGCGCGCTCGGAGGGACTCGAACCCCAACCTTCTGATCCATAGGTCAGGGCAGCGTGTCCGGCCAGTGCCGAGGAATCCATCGCCGCAGGCCAGGGTCCGCCGGACAAGGGCAGTACTGCCAGATGGCCTGGGTCCGGCGAGCGGGATGGAGGGGAGTACGCGAGGAACCGGTGTGGGACACCCCCTTGATTAGGCGCCAGCTCGAACCTGGCGGATCTGGGCTTTAAGCGGTGCGCACCCGCCCCTCATGACGGGCGGGGAACTCCTGGGGCGGTAGGCATGAGCTGCCAGGGAGGCTGCGGGGAAGGCCTGCGGCGTACTGCAGCGATGCCGCAGGGCGTAGCCGGGCTCCTACTTCGTCGAGCGAATCACGGTGAACGCGGGAAACTGCCTGGTCGTGGTTCCCGGCGGCGGGCATCCGGCATGCTGGCCGGGATAGGCGCCGGCCAGCCCGCCGTCAGCCCGAGAACCAACCTAACGAGTCCGACGTCACCGCCCAACGCCAACGGATCCTGACAGTGACAGCACTCTGATGATTGCCGTCAAGGCGCTTGCTTTGCCCGCAAGCACGCAAGGTACGCGTTTCGGTCGGCGTGGTTCCGCCCGCGGGCGTCGGCGGGCGGCCGTCGCGACCGCGCCGACAGCATCGCCGTGCAGGCTGCGCTCGCGCTTGGTGGGGCCTGGTCAGAACGCGTCGATGAAGATCTCGGGGCGCGACTTGCTGGCGCCCGGCGTCGTGTTGGGGCCGACGTGGCGGACGTCCACGTGACGAACCCGATCGCTGCCGGGCGAGTGGCCGATACCCGAGAAGACCTTGAGCGCCGCTACCTCTTGGACCGTCGGGAACAGCTCCGTCGGGTCCATCGCGTTGCCGAACTTGTGCTGGCTCATCGACGCCCCCAGGTTGAAATCGCGGAAGCCCGAGAGCACACCGATCGGACGGCCGATGTGAGCGCGCAGTTTCTCGAGCCCGATCACGAGCTCCCGGTGCGTACGGATCGCGCCCGTGTGCGAGGAGGCGAACTCCTTGAACCTAAAATGCTCCGAGCAGAGGCCGTTCTTCGCCGCGCTCGCCCGCAGCGCCTTCTCCGTCTTCGGACCCACGAGCCCGTCCTGCACCAACGGGTCGACCGGCGGTGCTCCCACGTAGCCGCGCTGGAAGGCCTTGATCGCCTTGACGGTCTCCCCCGTGCGGACGCCATCGACCTTGATTGGGAAGCCGATCTGCTTGAGGAGCGCCTGTACCTCCTTCGTGGATATGGCCGGCTCCGGCGACTGTGCACCGCCCGCGCCCGCGACCGGCCTGCCCTCGATCCAGGCAGCGAGGCTCTTCGCGTTTCCGAGCCACACGTCGAGGTCGACGGGCGTGCCGACGCCCGGGAAAGTGCCGTGCTCCGAGAATTGGTGTGCGCGGACGCGGCTCTTGGAGAACCCGGCCGGCGTCGGCGGCTTCCCGCGCTGGAACGAGAAAGCCGCAACCCACACGTCCTCGCCGTGAGCGGGCGCGCGGTTGCCGAGCTCGGGCATGAAACCCGGAGAGACGTAGGTCATCACCCCCCTGCCCACCGCCTCGAAGACCGTGCCGGCGAACTCCCCCGCGTAGTGGAGGAGCTCCGCGCCCGACATCTTCGCGAGCATCGGTTCGTTGAGGTGCTGCTCGATGTCCATCACGATTGGCAAGTCCGGACCACGCTTGAAGCGCTTTGTGCGCGGCCTCCAGCCGGCGTCGTCAAGCACGGCGAGCGCGAACTCCGCCTCCTTCGACCCGTGCCTATCCGTGCGCGGACGAAGGTAGTGGTACGGCATCAGCGGGAGCCCGGCCTTGTGGATCGCATTCACGCGTGCTCTCGAGAACGTGGTGGCCCGGAAGTCTCCCCCCTCGGTCGTCTTGCACGCTGCGATCACGGCCTTGCCGCCGTTGCGGACGCGATCCCAATCAACTGAGCCCTGCGAGTCACCGACATCGATAAAAGGAAGGGCCATCTCCTCCTCCAGTACCAGACATAGCCGTCCCTAGCTCGTGGCCACTGCGCACTCCGAAAGGACGCAAAAGTCTCCACGGCCGACGGAGGTCTTCGCGCTCCGCCTCAAGTGAGAAGTCTCTTACTTTCGGGCGGAATGTCAAGACCTACGACCAGACACTGGCGCAGGGACTCTTGAGCGCGTCGCTGTCAAGGCTCCCTGGCGTGCGAGCTAGATAAGCGCAAAGCCAAGACGGCGGCCAGGCGACGCGAGCGGCGATCGGCCAAAGCGTCAGAGACCCGAGGCCGGGGAATTCGGGTGCCCGGGATGCTCGAAGCCGAGAAGCAATTCCGCAAGATCATCGGCTACACCGATCTCCCCCGGCTCGCTGTCGCGATCGAACGACGACTCCACCTTCCCCAGCCCAGCTACACCACGGCCCGGAGGCCGCCATCGCAGTAACTGTGTAACGATCACACACCGGGACCGCCGTCACCGAAGTTCCACGGCGCACGGAGGTGCGCCCAGACTGTTGGGGTCGATGATTAGAACATCGTGATTCAGCGACAAGTTCGTCGTCGCCTGCCGGGGTAGGTCCGTCCGGGTAGCTGCCAGGATGCCCGGTAGCAGGCTGCCGACTTTGGGTGGAAACGCCCTGGTCGAAGCGCAACGTCAAGCATCCCTTGGGGGTGTGCGTCCGAGCGGTCCGTAGCGTCAAGCGACTGCCGCGTCGTGAGCGTGTATCAGGGAGAGCCGAGCCTCGTGGCCAGCGGCGGCGGCTGCAACCATCCGAGGACGAAGCGCGTGTAACCGGCAAAGCAGGGCTGCTTCGATGCCGGCCCTGTCAGCGGGGCGGTGAACGGCTGGATCGATCACGGACGGCTGGTCCGGCTGAAGCGCGCGGGCAGCAACGCCGTCCAAGAAGCCTGGCAGGCCTGAGTGAGCCTGCCGTGTGCGCCCGCCGATGCGAATCCCATGATCGTGCCGGTACCTTGCCGTCATGACCAATCACGATGCGGTACAAGGCGGCGGCGAGGCCGACGGCATTACCGGCGAGGGCAGCAGTAAGACCGGCGAGGGCAGCGGCTGGCCAGTCAGGGATGGCGTGCTCGGGCTGGGTGATCTTCCGGCCGAGCGAGGCGGCGTGATCAGCGATGCGCGCCTGGTGTGGCAGGCGGACGGGACGCTCAATGCCGCGCGGGACAACGTCATCGTCTATCCCTGCAGCTACACCGCGGCGCACGACGACCAGACGTGGCTGATCGGGCCGGACGGCGTGCTGGACCCGTCCCGGTGGTTCATCGTGATCCCGGACATGTTCTCCAACGGACTGTCCTCCGGGGCTGCTGATACCGATGATTACCCCGCCGTGGTGACGATGGCGGACAACGTCCGCGCGCAGCACCGCCTGCTGACTGAGCATCTCGGCATCACGAAGGTCGCGGCGGCGTACGGGTTCTCCATGGGCGCAGGCCAGGCCTATCACTGGGCAGCGCTTTTCCCCGACTTCGTCGAGCGCGCGATCGTCGTTTGCGGCAGCACCAGGACATCCCTGCACAACAAGGTGTTCCTATCTGGCCTGTTGCGCACGCTGGAGGCCGCTCCCCAGTACCTGGGCAACGGCCGGTTCAGCGCTGAGCCGGTCGCCGCTGTCCGCGCGTTCGCGCACATCTACGCTGGCTGGGGCCTGAGCCAGGACTTCTACCGGGAGCGCCTCTTCGAGACCGCGCTCGGCGCGCCCGACCTGGCCATCTTCCTCACGACTGACTGGGAGGAGTCGTTCGGCGAGCACCGGGCGGCCAACCTCTATGCCCAGGCGCTGACCTGGCAGGAAGCCGACATCAGCGCCAACGACCGGTGCTCCGGCGACCTGGCCAGGGCCCTGAGCGCGATCACCGCCCGGGTGCTGCTCATGCCCAGTGCGACCGACCTGTACTTCCGGGTGGCCGACAACGAGGCGGAACTCGCCCATCTGCGCAGCGGCGCGCTGGCGACGATTCCCAGCATCTGGGGTCATCGCGCGGGCAGCCCGGAGGGCATCCCGGCCGATCTGGCCTTCCTGACCAGCCAGGTCCGCTCCTGGCTAGACCGATGATCATGCCTGTCCGTTAGTAGTTCGGTTTTCCATGCAGGGCATGGAAAACCCGAACCGCTAGCCGGCCGGCCTGGCCAGCGCCCGCCGGTCGGCCTGGCCAGCGCCTGTCCGCCGGCCTGGCCAGCGCCCGCCGGCCTGGCCAGTGCCGGGCTGGCCGGCTGAAACCCAGGCCACGCACGCGCTTAGGGCCAGATGTCCCGTAGGACCCTCGGCATACGCCATGATTGCCCGGTGCCATTGAGTCATTCCTTCCGGATGTCAGTAATTTCCCTCACGGGCGCTTGCGTACTGGCGGCGGGCGCGCTGACCGGATGCGGGTCGTTTCAGCTCGCCCGGCGGGTAAGCGGCGGCCCGACGGGCAGCTATCTTCTGGCCTCCGGCATTCAGAAGATCAAGCACGTGATTATCGTGATGCAGGAGAACCGGTCGTTCGATTCCTACTTCGGGACCTACCCAGGGGCGGACGGCATCCCGATGAGCCACGGGTCACCCAGCACCTGCGTGCCCGACCCGGCAGGTGGCTGTACCCGCCCGTACCATGACACCGCCGATTTCAACGGCGGCGGCCCGCACGCCGTGGCGAACGCGCTCGCCGACGTGGACGGCGGGGCGATGGACGGATTCGTCAGGGAACGCGCCGCCGCGCGCAGTGGCTGCCGGAACACCAACAACCCGGCGTGCGCGCATGGCACCACCCCGGACGTGATGGGGTATCACACCGGCGCGGAGATCCCCAACTACTGGGCCTACGCCAGGAATTTCGTTCTCGATGACCATATGTTCGAGCCGGTGAAGTCGTGGTCGCTGCCCGAGCACCTGTACCTGGTATCGGGCTGGTCGGCCAGGTGCGCGAACCGCTCGCCGAACAGCTGCGTCAACGACATCGTTGGCCCCTACCGGGTCACGCGGCTCAACCGGGCCGTCCGCCGGCAGATGGCCGGCCGCCCGGCGTCGGTCAACCTGGCCTGGACCGACATCACCTGGCTGCTGCACCGCTACCATGTCAGCTGGCGGTACTACGTGCAGGCCGGTACCCAGCCCGACTGCACAAACGACGCTGCCGAGACGTGCGCGCCGGTCAGGCAGAGCGCCCAGACGCCGGGGATCTGGAACCCGCTGCCGCTCTTCGGTGATGTCCAGCAGGATCACGAGGGCAGCTACGTCCAGCCGCTGGAGTCCTACTTCAGCGCCGCGAGGGCTGGCCGGCTGCCGGCCGTGAGCTGGGTCACGCCGTCCGGACCGAACAGCGACCACCCCCCGGCCAGCGTCCACCAGGGCCAGGCGTACGTCACCTCGATCGTCAACGCGGCCATGAAGAGCCCGGACTGGAACTCAACAGCGATCTTCGTGACCTGGGACGACTGGGGCGGCTTCTATGATCATGTCGTCCCACCGCAGGTAGACGGCAACGGCTACGGGCTGCGCGTCCCGGCGCTCGTCATCTCCCCGTACGCCAAGAAGGGGTACATCGACCACCAGATCCTCAGCAGCGACGCTTACCTGAAGTTCATCGAGGACGACTTCCTTAGCGGGGCCAGGCTCGACCCCCGGACGGACGGCCGCCCCGACCCCCGTCCCGACGTGCGCGAGGACCAGCCGATCCTCGGCAACATGACCCAGGACTTCAACTTCAGCCAGCCCCCGCGCCCGCCGATGCTGCTGCCGACCAACCCGCCCGCCGACTCACCCGTCCTCCCCGCCTACTTCGCGGGCAGGCCAGCCTGCCTCGGGTGCACGACGCCGCCTCCCGCCTTCCATGCCCGCCGCCTGCCCGTCCTCCCGCCGCAGATGCGCCGCCCCCGCCCGTACGACAAGCACCCGAGCACGCCCCGGAGCCCGCGCACGCCGACAGCGCCGGCGCCGCCGTCAACGCCGCCGTCAACGCCGGTGGGGCCCTGGCGGCGATAGCAGGCGTCACGCCCCGGCTTGCCCCGCTGTGCAGAGCCGGTCAACGAGCTGCTGCAGGGCCGCCTGGATCCGGCCCGGGCTCGTCGTTTCCAGCAGCGCTGCCATGTGCTCGGCGGCCAGCGGCGCGAGCACCAGGTGCGCGGTAACCTCCGCGTCGATTCCGGGGCAGGCCTCGCTGAGCAGGATCGCGGCATGGCGGTGCCAGAAGCGGTAGGCGCCGATCCGGTAGCGTGCCCCCGGGCTGGCGGTCTCGGACATCCGCACCAGGTCAAGGTGCGCGAGCAGGAATTCCGCATAGGCCCGGACGAAGGCGCGTAGCCGTGCGCGCGGCGCCGCGCCGGGCCCGAGCGGCGGGCGGCCGGTGAGGATGCACTGCTGCAACTCCCGCTCCCGCTCGTCGAGCAGGGCAACGGCCAGCCCGGCCTTGTCGCCAAAGCGGCGGAACAGCGTCCCCTTGCCTACCCCGGCGGCCTCCGCCACGGCGTCCATCGAGACCGCGGCGACACCGCGCTCGGCGAAGAGCCGCCCGGCCGCCGTCAGGATGAGGCGGCGGTTACGGGCCGCGTCGGAGCGCTCCTTGCGCGGCTGGCGGCCGATGGCCAGCAGCTCAAGATCAGAACTTGCCGAACCGGACTGCGGTCCGGTATGGTCTCTGGACATAACAGGACTGTAGTCCGTTATCAAGCGAGAGGTCACCATGACACACCTGATCAGTCGTGAGGAACTCCGCCAGGCGATCGCTGCCGGCGAAGTGACGCTCATCGACGCGCTGCCGGCCAGCTACTATGCCCAGCAGCACCTCCCGGGCGCGCTGAACCTGACCGAGGATGACGTCACGGACCGAGCGGGCACGCTGCTGCCGGACAAGGCGGCACCGGTCGTCACGTACTGCAGCAACCCGGCCTGCGGCAACAGCGAGGCAGTCGCCGTGAAGCTCACCACCCTCGGCTACACGAACGTCCGCAAGTACCGCGACGGCATCGAGGGCTGGGTCGGCGCAGGCCTGCCAACCGAGGCAGGCGCGCCCGCCACCGCCTGACGCAGCGCGCGAAGACGGCGAGCCACTATCGTCCTGATATGAGCCGTCTTCCTTACCTGCGCCGTGCCGACCTCGACGCCGACGGCCAGGCTGTCTGGGACGGCGTCGTCGGCTCGAGGGCCGGCCGGCTGGTCAACGCCGACGGCGGGCTAGTCGGCCCCTTCAACGCCTTCGTGCACGCGCCGGAAGTCGGCAGGAACTTGAGCGCGCTGGGCCGCGTGATCAGGTTCGGCACCTCGATCGAGCGGCGGCTCAGCGAGATCGCCATCATCACCGTGGGCGCGCGCTGGAAGGCTGAGTTCGAGTGGTGGGCGCACGCCAGGATGGCCCGCGAGCACGGCGTGGCCGGCGAGATCGTCGATGCCATCGGCAACGGCGCGGAACCGCCGTTCGTGGCCGACGACGAGCGGACGGTCCACGCGGCCGCCCGGCAGCTCGCCCAGACCGGCCGGCTCGACCAGGACACCTACGACAAGGCCCAGCGGCTTCTCGGCGACGCAGGCATGGTCGAGCTGGTCTCGCTGTGCGGCTATTACACGCTGATCTCCTTCCTGCTGAACGCCTTCGCCGTCCCGCTCCCGCCGGGCGCCGCGCCCGCGTGGCAGCACCCGCCGGGCACCGGCGAATGACGGCGCCATGCCAGCGGCTCTGCGCCATGACTGCCGTGGCGGCCAGCACCGCCGTGACGGCCAGCACCGTCGTGGCGGCCAGCACCGTCGTGGCGGCCAGCACCGTCGTGGCAGCTAGCACCGTCGTGGCCGCAGCATGACCGTGGCCGCAGCATGACCGCGGCCGGCGAGAACCCCTACCTGCCGCCGGAGGCAACCGGCTCGGCGCCGGGACGGGGTAGGCTGGCCGGCCGCCGGGTACTCGTCGTCGGAGCCGGGACGCGGCCTTCCCCCGAACCCGATCCCCCGATCGGCAACGGCCGCGCGATCGCGGTCCTGGCGGCCAGGGAAGGCGCGTCGGTCGTCTGCGCTGACCGGGACGAGGCAGCCGCCGAGGTCACCGCAGGGCTCGTCCGTGCCGAGGGATCCAGGGCGGCGGTCGTGCTGGCCGACGTGGCGGACCCGAAGGCCTGCGAAGCCGTGGTCGCCGAGTCCGTCGAGGCCCTCGGCGGACTGGACGGCCTGGTGCTCAACGTCGGCTTCGCCCTCGGCCGGGGGATCACCGGCACCACGGCCGAGCAGTGGGACGCCACCTTCGCCGTCAACACCAGGGCGCACTTCCTGGTGTCCGCCGCCGCGCTGCCCGTCCTGGCCCCGCGCTCGTCCATCGTCTACATCAGCTCGGCCGCCAGCCTGCGCGCTGCGACCGGCGCGCCGTCCTACGACTCCTCCAAGGCCGCGCTGCTCGGCATCTGCCGCCAGGTCGCCCGCGAGGGAATGGCCAGCCAGATCAGGGCCAACCTGGTGGTGCCCAGCCTGGTCGATACGCCGCTCGGCCGCGACGCGTCCCGCCGCAACCCGGCCCGCACCACCCGCCGCCTCCCGTTCGGGCGCCAGGCGACCGCGTGGGAGGTCGCCTACGCGGCCGTGTGGCTGCTTTCTGCCGAGGCCAGTTACGTCAACGCCCACCCGCTGGTGCTGGACGGCGGCGCCACCAGCTTCGGCTGAGCCCGCCCTGGCCCGCCGGAGAAGCGCTCGGCCGGCGAACCGGCCGCGGCCAGTCTGGCCGGCGACGCCGCCCCGCCCGGGCGCCGCGGATACCGTTGACGGCGTGAAACCGACCGCGCCCAGGCTGCTCCTGCTCGGCGTGGCCGTGCTCGCCGCGATCGTGGTCGGCGCACCAGCCCTGGCAGCCGGACCAGCCCGGCACAGGGCAGGAAATTCAGCGGTAACGGATCCTCTGGTGCTGATCGGCATCCCTGGGCTGCGCTGGACCGACGTCACGGCCAGGAACGCCCCTGCGCTCTGGCGGCTGGCCCGCAGCGGGTCGGTCGGGTCGCTGGTCGTCTCGGCCGTGCGCACGCGTACCTGCCCGGCGGACGGCTGGCTTACCGTGAACTCGGGCGCCCGCGCCACCGCACAGCCGACGGCTCCGGCCGCCGGATCGGCCCGGGCCGCGCCGGCGGCGCCGTGCCCGCCGCTGCCGCGCGTGGTCCCGGGCCGCGCGACGACGGGCGGGGCGGCACGGATACCGGCAATGCCGCGCCTGGTCGCGCTCAACGAGCGGTTCCACTACACCCCGGACTGGGGCTTGCTCGCCCGTGCGGCAGGACCCGGCGGGTGTGTCACCGCGATCGGTCCCGGTGCCGCGCTGGCCCTCGCCGGTCCTGGCGGCCAGGTCGGTTCGGGCGGCCAGGTCGGTTCTGCTGCCGCGGCCGGTGCCGGCGGCCGGGCCGGCTCGTACCTGCCATCCGCCGCGGTATCGGGCCTCGGCGGCCAGGTGGGTTCGGGCGGCCAGGTCGGTTCTGCTGCCGCGGCCGGTGCCGGCGGCCGGGCCAGCTCGTACCTGCCGTCCGCCGCGGCGGCCACCCGCCCGGTGCTTGACCGCTGCCCGCTCACCGTTATCGACCTCGGCGCGCTGCCGTCCGGCGCCGGCCCGGGCGGCGCCGCGGCCAGGGCCCGCGCCGTGCGGGCCGCCGACGCCGCGGTCGGCCGGATCAGCGCCGAGATCCCCGCGAACGCGATTCTCACGATAGCTGGCATGGCCGACGATTCCGCGCCGCACTTGCGGGCGATCATCGTCAGCGGGCCTCGCTACCAGGCCGGCCTGCTGGCCGCGGCCTCGACCCGGCAGCCGGGAATGATCCTGATCACCGACCTGACCCCGACCGCTCTTGGCTGGCATGGCAGGCCGGTGCCGGCCACCGCGGTCGGCTCGCCGGTCACCCGGGCGGGCCGGGGCAGCCTGGCAGCCGCGATCCGCGGCCTGGTCGGCCAGGACACCGCCGCCCAGGTATACCGGTCCACGATCCTGGCGTTCTTCCTGGCCTACGGTTTCGGCGAGGGAATCCTCTTCGGCGTGCTCGCGCTGGCCCTGCGCGGCCGCTCCGAGGACCGCCGTCGCCGTCGCCGGGCTGCCTACCGCGTCGCGGGGATCAGCGCCGGGGCGATCCCGGCGGGCACGTTCCTGGCCAGCCTGGTGCCGTGGTGGCTGCTGCCGCACCCGGCGCTGCTGTACGCGATGGCACTCGGCTGGGCGGCCCTGATCGCGGCGGCCGCGCTGGCCGGGCCCTGGCGCCGGGATCCGTTCGGCCCGCCCGGCGTGGTGGCCGCCGTCACGGTCGTGGTGATCGGGCTGGACGTGATGACCGGATCGCGGCTGCAGCTGGGTACCCCGTTCGGGCTGTCCGCCCTGGCGGCGGGCCGGTTCTACGGGGTCGGCAACAACGCGCTCGGCGTCTACGGCGCGTCCGGCATCCTGTTCGCCGCATGGATGGCCGTCGCCGCCGGCCGCGGCAGTCTCGCCCAGAGCCGCGTTCCGGCCAGCGCCGCCCCGGCCAGCCGTATCCGTGCGGGCTCGGCGGCGGGAACTGGCCCCACGACTCCCGCTGGCAGCAGTAATTCGTCCGCCGATTCGGCATGCTTCAGCGCCGCCGGCGACGGCACCCGCGCCGGCCGCGGCCAGGCGGTGGCCGCCGCCGCGGCCGTCGCGCTGTTCACGGTGGTCGCGTCCGGCTGGCCGGGGTTCGGCGCGAAGGTGGGCGGCACGATCGCCATGGTCCCGGCGTTCCTGCTGCTGCTCGCCGCCGTGGCTGGCGTCCGGATCACCGTGCGGCGCGGCATGCTGATCGGGGTCAGCGGCCTGGTCCTGGTAACGGGCTTCGCGCTGCTCGACTATTTCGTCCCGGCCACCGGGCCGTCCGACATCGGGGCGTTCGTCGGGCACGTGCTGCACGGCGGCTCAGGCGGCATCGTGCAGCGCAAGGTCAGCGCTAACATCGGCTCCCTGACGACGACCGTGTACAGCCCGATCGTCCCGGCGGTAGTCATCGTGGCGGCGCTGATGCTGGCCTGGCCCGCGAGGTTCCGGCTGCGGTCACTGGCCGCCGCGTTCGACGCCCTCCCGCTGCTGCGGCCGGCGCTGACCGCGATCTGGCTGGTCGCCGTGCTCGGCTGGGTGGCGGACGACTCCGGCGTGACCGTCGCGGCCTCGGCGATACCCCTCGCGCTGATGCTCGTCATCGCGCTGGTGTCCGCGGTTCCAGCCAGGAGCGGCCGGGACGCGGTGGCCGGCCCGGGCGGCCCGGCAGCAGGCCAGGCCCGCGGCCAGGAGGGCGGCGCAACTGGCGGCCAGGGTGACGGCACGGACGCCAGCCCGGGGAACCCGGCGGGTGCCGCGACGTGGAGCCGCCGGCCGCCCGGGGGCTGACCACCGCAACCTCGTTATGACGCTGTGTCCCGATCTGCAACAGTCGGGTTACCCTGTGAGCTGCCGCGACCGATCCACGGGAGGATCCATTGCAGTACCAGGTGTCGAGGGTCCTCGCCGGGCCGTTCTTGCGCCTGCTCTGGCGCCCGGAGATCACCGGGCTCGAGCACATCCCGGCATCCGGCGGCGCCATCCTGGCCTCGAATCACCTGTCGATCGTCGACTCGGTATTCCTGCCGCTGATGGTCCCCCGGCCGGTCACGTTCGCCGCCAAGTCCGAGTACTTCACCGGGACCCGGCTGGTCGACCGGCTCACCGGAGCGTACCTGCGCGCCACCAAGCAGCTGTCGGTCGACCGGGCGGGCGCCCGGGCGGCGCAGGACATGCTGGAGTCCGCGCTCGGGCTGATGCGGGGCGGCGCGCTGTTCGGCATCTACCCGGAGGGCACCAGGTCACCGGACGGGCGGCTGTACCGTGGCCGGACCGGGATCGGCTGGCTGGCGCTCAGCTCGGGCCTGCCGGTGATCCCGGTGGCGATGATCGGGACCGACCGGGTGCTGCCGCCCGGTAGCAAGATCCCCCGGCTGAGCCGGATCAGGGTCAGGGTCGGCGAGCCGCTGACCTTCGCGGCGCTGCGGGCCCGCGGCACCGGCGCACGGCAGCGGCGGGCCGTGACCGATGAGGTCATGCGGTCCATCCAGGCGCTGTCCGGCCAGGAGTACGTGCCGGTGTACGCGTCTGTCCGCAAGGACGAGCTCGCCGCGGCGAACGGGCACAAGAAAAGCTAGCGGCGAGCGGCCGTTCGGCGCCTGCCGCCCGCCGGCGGCTCAGCTCTCGCTGTCCTCGCCGACGGCCGGGAACGTCTCGGTTGTCTCGCCCCACACGTGCATCGGGTCGCTGGCGGGATCCTCGGCCGCGGCAGCGTCGGCCTCGCCGGCCTCCGTCACCCGGGCAGCGGCTTCCGGCGACATCAGCGGTTGGGCTGCTCCTGGCCGCGGCGTGGCCCGGGCGCTGGCCGCGGCGGCGTCCCACAGCGAGCCGGGCGGCGGCCCTTGCCGGTGCGGCGTACCGAACGGGGTGGCGACCGGCGGTGCCGGTGCCGCCGCCCACGGCAGCTCGCTGTCCGGCTTGGCGGCCGGCTCCCACGGCGGGTTGCCGGAGACCTTAGCCCGGCCGTTGACGCCCCGTGGCGTCGGCGCCCGCGCGGGCCGGTCGCCGGTTCCCTGCCGCCCGGCCGCCCCCGGCTGCCCGGGAAATGCAGGGCCGCCGCTGTCGGGGTGACCGCCGGGTCCGGCCATGCCGCCAGCGCTGGAGCCGCTGAAGGAACGGGGGGCGGCATAGCCGGCCGGCCCGGCGAACGCGCTCGCCGCCGATGCTGCGCCAGCGTCGGCCAGCCGGCTGCCGACTGCCAGGCTTCCCTGACCGGCCGCTGCCGACGGCGACGGGAGGAAGTCCATCTGCCCGGCGGAGCCTTCCCCTACGGTGGCCAGCCGCCGCGGCCCGTCCTCGTCCATATCGTCGTACTCGTCGCTATCGTCTTGCCGCTGGCGGCGGATGAGGGCGAAGGCCGTGATCGGCAGCAGCAGGACAAGGAGCACGCCCGCCGAGATGACGGCGTCCCGCTCCAGCTTCGACCGCAGGCCCGGCCGGGTGGAGTGCACCGCAGGGACGACCGGCGCGACCCGGGTCACCGCGCCGGCATCGGCGCGGTGACCATGGGGCTCGACCATCGCGGTCGCCGTCCGCAGCGCGCGCGCCGCGTCCGCGGTGCCGTAGCCCGACCCGATCCGCCGGCCGTCTGACCGCCGGAACCGCGTGCTGCTGATCAGCGACTTCGTGACCTGCGCGGGGGTCATCACCGGGAACGCCGACCTGATCAGGGCGGCTATGCCGGCCACCACGGCGCTGGCCGCGGCGGTGCTGCTGATCGTGGTGTAGCCGGACGGGCTCGCCGCGGTGACACCGGTGCCCGCCGCCGTCAGCGTGACGTAGGGCTGGTGGCTGGAGAACGGCGCCTTGGTGAAGTTCTTGTCGAACGCGCCGACGGCGATGACGCCTGGGTAGGCGGCAGGGTAGTTCACGATGCCGGCCCCGGCTCCATCGTCGCCGGCCGGCGCGACCAGCAGGACTCCCTTGCTGCGCGCATAGGCCACCGCCGACTGCTCCGCGGGGCTGCTGACCGCCAGGCCGGGCACCCCGGCCGTGCCGGTGGCGTCAGCGGCTCCCGGATCCATCGGCAGGTCGATCACCGAGGCGCCGTTATTGGTTGCATACCGGATCCCCGCGGCGATGGCGGCCGGCAGCCCGGCGGTGATGCCCGGGTTGCGGAGCATCGGATCGCCGGCGTCCAGGGCCACCCGGACGGAGAGGATCTTGGCGGCGGGCGCCACCCCGATAATGCCCTCGCTGTTGCCGGGCCCGTGGCCATGACCGGCGATGATGCTGGCGACCTCGGTTCCGTGAATGCCGTAGAAGGGGCCGTTGGCCGCGCGGCCGGACCGGCTCAGATCGGGGCCGGACAGTACCGACCCGGCGAGGTCAGGGGCCGCGGCGTCGACGCCGGTGTCCAGGACGGCGATCGTGACGCCGGATCCCTGGCTGCTTTGCTGGGCCGTGATGATGTGCTGCTGAGGGAGCCACCACTCCGACTGGCGTACCTGGTCAGCGAGGGCAGGGGCGCTGCTCAGCGCAACCCATGCCACGACGAGAGCCACGGCGACCGGGGCCATCGAAGGGCGGGGAAACCTCAGTGGCACGCCTGCGTTGCCTTCCATGCGAGTAACCCGCATTGTGCCACGTTTACTGGTGTCTGGCGGTGTTTGGGCCGAGGAGGGCCGGTCAGGTGGGCCGGGCCAGGGACAGCCGCACATGGGCGCCAGGCGGCAGCCCGAGTTGCTCGGCGGCGTCGCCCGCGTTGACGGCCAGCGAGATCAGCCCCGCGCTGTCGGTGTAGGCGACAATCTCGCCCGGCGCCACCGCGGCGAACGTCTCCATGTACGGCACGGTCAGCTGCCGCCGTCCGCACCGGACGATCACCGGCGAGCCGAACCCGATGCCAAGCCGGTCGGCATCCGAGGCCGCGATGGACAGCTGCACGTTGCCGAACCGGTCCACGGACATCACCTCGCCCTCCGCCTCGCCGTCATGCACGCGGCTGGTCGGCGCGGGCAGCGTGACCAGGTCAGCGACATCGATCTCGGTCCCGGCCTCGGCCAGGTCGCGGCCGGAGGCGAGGCGGGCGGCGACCGGGGTGAAGATGTCGCGGCCATGGAAGGTCGGCGAGACCGGGTGCAGCCACCACTCGCCGTTGGTGAGCTGGCAGGCGCGCTGTGCCCCGCCCTGGGCGGCGACAGCCCAGGACAGCAGGCCGTTGTCCGGCCCGACCAGGATTCCGTCGCCCGCCTGCACGGCGACGCCGCGCCGCGCGGTGCCCACCCCCGGATCCACCACGGCGACATGCACGGCCGGCGGCATATACGGAATAGTCTGCGCGAGCACGGCCGCGCCGCGCCGCACGTCGCCGGGCGGCACCAGGTGCGTCACGTCGATGAGGCGGATGCCGGGCGAGATCCGGGCCGCGACGCCGTGGCAGGCCGCGACGAAGCCGTCCTCGACGCCGTAATCCGTCAGGAAGGTAAGGCAGTCATAGTTGGCCACGAAGGGTGAGCGTACGTTGCCGGAGGCGCTGCGCATAGGGCCTGCTTACGATGGTTTGGCAAACGGAAGGGCTGGAGGCCGGATGGCTGCGCTGTCTGATCATGAGATGCGCGTTCTTGCCTTCGAGCGCAGCTGGTGGCGGCAGCCGGGGGCGAAGGAGCGTGAAATCCTCGAGGCACTCGGCATGCCCGCGACCAGGTACTACCAGCTGCTGAACGAACTGATCGACCGGCCAGAGGCGCTCGCGTTCGATCCGGCGCTGGTCACGAGGCTCCGGCGGCAGCGTAGCAGGCGCCAGCGGATCCGCTCGCCCCGCCCGGAAGGCGGCAGGTGAGCGGCCCGCATGGTCCGGGACACGCAGCCGCGCTCCCTGTCCCGCGCACGGCGGCCGGCCGGGCCGGCCTGGCCGCGATGCTGCGGGCGCCCGGCAGGGGGCTGATCGCGCTGGACTTCGACGGCACGCTCTCGCCGATCGTGACCGACCCGGCTGCCGCCCGCGCGCACCCCGGCGCGGTCGGCGCCCTGCGCCGGGTGGCGCCGCTGACCGGGACGCTGGCCATCATCACCGGCCGCCCGGCGCTCGCGGCGGTCGAGTACGGCGGCCTCGGCCAGGTGCCTGGCCTGATCGTGCTTGGCCACTACGGCCGGGAGCGCTGGCAGGCCGGCACGCTGGCCGCGCCGCCCGCCTCGCCGGAAGTCGCCGCGGCCAGGCGCGAACTGCCCGGCGTGCTGGCGGCGGCAGGCGCGCCGGAAGGCACCAGGACGGAGGACAAGGAAGACGCGCTGGCGGTGCACACCCGTAACGCCGCCAGGCCCGGCGAGGCGCTGGACCTGCTCCGCGGCCCGCTGGCCAGGCTCGCCGAGCGGGCCGGCCTCGTGCTGGAACCAGGCCGGTTCGTGATCGAGCTCCGGCCGCCGGGCGCCGACAAGGGGTCGGCCCTGGAGAACCTGGCGGCGGAACGGAGACCTGGCGCCGTCCTGTTCTGCGGGGACGACCTGGGTGACAGGCCGGCCTTCGGCGCCGTCCGCTCGCTCCGGGCCCGCGGGATACCCGGCCTCGCCGTGTGCAGCGGCTCCGCCGAGGTCACCGGGCTGGCCGATCAGGCTGACCTGATCGTCGACGGCCCGGGCGGTGTCGTCACCCTGCTCGGCTCCCTCGCTGACGCGTTCGCCCCCGCCACGCGCTGATACCGTCGGCCACGCTGCGATCATCACCCTAGGCTCGTGCGGCTGGCCTGGCTCGGCGGCTGCCCGGGGTGGGCGCCGGCTATGGCTCGAGGGCGGCTAGCTGGCGGGCGAACCATTGACGTGGCGGCATGGCGGCGCCGGCCTTCGCGAGGGCAGTACTCCGGCGGACCCGTTCCTGATCTGTCATGGCCAGCGCCTGGTGCAGGGCAGCCGCGGTAGCGGTGACATCGAACGGGTTGACGAGCAGCGCGTCGGCGCCGAGTTCGTCGGCCGCGCCGGCCTCCCGGGACAGCACCAGGGCGCAGCCGTTGTCCGACAGGATCGGGACCTCCTTGGCCACCAGGTTCATGCCGTCCCTGATCGGGTTGACCAGAGCGACGTCGGCGATCCGGTAGGCGGCCAGGGACCTGGCATAGTCGTCAAGTACCTCGAGTATCAGCGGCCGCCAGCCCGGGGTGCCGAATTCCTCGGTGATCTCGCCGGCCAGCCGCTGGATATTCTCCGCGTAGGCACGGTACTCGGGCAGGTCGAACCGGGACGGGTAGGCAAATGCGACGTGGGTCACCCGCCCCCGCCATTCCGGGTGCGTGGTCAGCAGCTCTCGGTACGCGGCCAGGCCGCGCGCGATGTTCTTGGACAGCTCGGTCCTGTCGACCCGGACGATGACCTTGGTGTCGCCGGTCGCGCTCCTGAGCGCGTCCAGCCTGGCCTGCACGTCGGGCTCGGCCCCGCGGGCGGTGAGCTCGTCGGCGTCCACGCCCAGCGGGTGCACGGCGACGCTCGTGACGTGGCCGCGGTGGCTGACCTGCTGGGCGCCCCGGTCCACGGTGGCGCCCAGGATCTCGGCGCAGCAGTCGAGGAACGCGTCGGCCCAGCGCTGGCTGTGGAACCCGGCGTGATCGGCGCCGAGTATTCCCTCGAGTATCTCGCGCCCCGCCTGGTCGGGGAGTATCCGGTAGTACTCCGGCGGCGCCCACGGGGTGTGCGAGAAATGCGCGATCCGCACGCCGGGACGCAGGTCAGCGAGCATCCGCGGGACGAGCGCCAGGTGATAGTCCTGCACTATCGCCCGGACGGGGCGCTGGCCGCCGGCCGGGCCGGCATCGGCGGCCAGCGCCTCGGCGAATGCGGTGTTGTACGCCCGGAAGGCGTCCCACTCGGCCAGGAAGCCGGCGCCGAACTGCGGCCGGTTCGGCGTGTCGTAGAGGAGATGGTGCACGAACCACAGGACCGAGTTGGCGACCTTGTTGTAGGCAGCCTCGAAGATGGCCTTGGGGATGTCGAGGACGCGCACGATGCCGGAGCCGTTCGGCGTCCCGTCCAGGCCCAGCCGCCCGCCCGCCGCGCCGCGTGCCGCCGCCCGGTCCGCGTCGTTGAGCGCGGCGCAGACCCAGAGGACGTCCGTCTCGCCGGCCACCGCGGAGAGCCCGGAGACCAGCCCGCCACCCCCGCGGCGCGCGGTCAGCTTCCCGTCATCACCGAGCGTGAATGACAGCGGCCCCCGGTTAGAGGCGAGCAGTACCTGCCCGCCTGCTGCTCGTGCGCTCATGTGATCGCAAGAATATCGGGCCGGGCCCGCCGGGGCCCGGAGGCCCCGCGGCCGCGGGGCGGCGGCCAGCGGGCAGGTCAGCACGGTGCCGGCGGTGGCGGACGGCCGGGCCCGGAGCGGGCACGCGGCCGGATGTCGGGTTAGAGTGACTTCTACAACTGCATAACGCTCATCCAGAGGGGTGGAGGGATCGGCCCTGCGAAGCCCCGGCAACCATCACGGTGAGAAGTGCCCGCGCCCTGCGCGCGCGGCGTGGTCCCGGTAGCGGGCGCGCCGCCCGAGCGCTGTCCCCGGCGAGGTCATCCGTGACAGGTGCTAACTCCGGCCCGCGGCCCGTCGGCCGCTGGGAAAGATGAGGAGAGAGGCCTCGCCCCAGTGAGCACACCAGTAACGAAGATCCTGTCCAGGTTCGGCTATGCCAGCGGACTCGCCTGCCGCGAATGCGGCCAGAATTACGATCTCGGCGCACAGCACGCCTGCTCCGAGTGCTTCGGGCCGCTGGAGGTCGGCTATGACCTGCCCCCGCTGACCAGGGAGAAGATCGAGGCCGGCCCGCAGACTATCTGGCGGTACGCGAGCCTCCTCCCGGTTCCGCCGGACGTCGCGGCGACGCCGAACACCGAGCCCGGCTGCACCCGCCTGGTCCGCGCCGACAACCTGGCGCGCGCGCTCGGCATGCGCGCGCTGTGGGTGAAGGACGAGCGGGGCAACCCGACCCATTCGTTCAAGGACCGCGTCGTCGCCGTCGCGCTTGCGGCGGCCGTCGAGATGGGCTTCAAGGTGCTGGCCTGCCCGTCGACCGGCAACCTGGCGAACGCGGTGGCCGCGGCGGCGGCCAGGGCCGGAATCCGCTCGGTGGTGCTCATCCCGGCTGACCTGGAGCCGCAGAAGATTCTGGGGACCGCCGTCTACGGCGGCACCCTGGTCACCGTTGACGGCAGCTACGACGACGTGAACCGGCTGGCGTCCGAGCTTGCCGATACCCGCGATGACTGGGCGTTCGTCAACGTCAACGTGCGTCCGTATTACGCCGAGGGGTCCAAGACGATCGGCTACGAGATCGCCGAGCAGCTGGGCTGGCGGCTGCCGTCCCAGGTCGTGGTTCCCGTGGCGTCCGGCGCTCAGCTCGTCAAGATTGACAAGGCGTTCCGCGAGCTGTCCGCGCTGGGCCTGGTGGCGGATGCGGACTGCCGGGTGTTCGGCGCGCAGGCCACTGGCTGTGCGCCGGTGGCTGCCGCCTTCCGGGCCGGCCAGGACGTGGTGCAGCCGGTCCGGCCCGCCACGATCGCCAAGTCGCTGGCGATCGGCAATCCGGCGGACGGGCCGTACGTGCTCGACGTGGTCCGCCGTACCGGCGGCGCGGTCGCTGACGTCAGCGACGAGCAGATCGTCGACGCAATCCGGCTGCTTGCCGCCACCGAGGGGATCTTCGGCGAGACAGCGGTCGGGGTGACCCTCGCTGTGCTGCGCAAGCTCCTCGCATCCGGCCAGCTGGACCCCGCTGCGGAGACCGTGATCATCAATTCCGGTGACGGGCTGAAGACCCTGGACGCGGTCGCCTCGGCGATCCCGGCCGTCACCCCGATCCGCGCGAGCCTGCAGGCGTTCGCTGAACTCGAGTCGCTGCGGGCGGCGACCGCGGGCGCGGCATGAGCATCTCCGGCCCGGTCCGGCGAGGCAGCCACGGCGTGAGCTTGCCCGCCCTCTCCAGAAAGGCAGGCGCGGCATGAGCGTGTCCGTCCGCATCCCCACCATCCTGCGCACTTACACCGGCGGTGCGGCCGAGGTCAGCGCGGAAGCAGGCACTCTGCGCGAGGTCATCGCGGCGCTGAACGCCGAGTTTCCCGGCATCGGCGGCAAGATCCTGGACGACGCGGGCAAGCTCCGCCGGTTCGTCAACGTCTACGTCGGCGACGAGGACGTGCGGCTCGCCCAGGGGCTCGACACCCCGGTGCAGCCGGGCGTCCAGGTTTCGGTGATCCCGGCCGTCGCGGGCGGCTGACGATCCAGGCGCCGGCGGCCGGCCGGACAAATTCGGGGACTAGCTGGTCACCGGGCGCACGGTACGGGGTAAAGTCATGTCCGGTCGCTGCCGGTACTGCGAAAGGGGCAAGCCTGGCTTGCCCAGCACGTTGGGCCTGTGTCGCGATCGGCGGGCTCCGCGGTTGCAAGGGCGGGGCCCGAAGGCCCGAGCACAGTTAGGGAGTTGAGTAATGGCTCAGGGCACCGTCAAATGGTTCAACGCGGACAAGGGCTACGGCTTCATCGCGGTCGACGGTGGTAGGGACGTCTTCGTCCACTTCTCCGCCATCCAGGCGGACGGCTACCGCAGCCTTGAAGAAGGCCAGCGGGTTGAGTTCGACATCGAGCAGGGCGACCGCGGGCCGCAGGCGATTTCGGTCCGAACTGTCTAAGCCTCTGACAAAAGCAAGCCTCTGAGAACAGGCCGGATGGCCCGCTGCCCGCGATGGGCTCCGGGTTACCCGGCCTGTTCAGCGACGGTCAGCGCCGTCGGCCGGCACGTATCGCCCGGCACGGTGTTGCCGTGCGATGCGGGGCTTGGCTACTGTGCGCTGCGAGGCTTGCCGGATACCCCGGCGACGGCTCCCGATGCCGTCAGCCAGCTTGCACTCTCACCCCGAGAGTGCTAAACAGGGCGTTGGCACTCTCGGGGTGAGAGTGACAACGCAGTGGCTTGATCGGGGCGATGAGGCTCATCCGGCGGCGGGAAGGGACCGTCCGCCGGTGCGGTCGTCCGTCGCGGGCATTGGCCTGGTCAGCACGCATGGCACAAAGTTCCGGGAGGACTGGAGCCTATGGCAGCGAAGATGATCGCGTTCAACGAGGAAGCCAGGCGCGGCCTCGAGCGCGGCATGAACCAGCTCGCCGACGCCGTGAAGGTAACCCTCGGCCCGAAGGGCCGGAACGTGGTGCTCGAGAAGAAGTGGGGAGCCCCCACGATCACCAACGATGGCGTGTCCATCGCCAAGGAGATCGAGCTTGAGGACCCGTGGGAGAAGATCGGCGCGGAGCTGGTTAAGGAAGTAGCGAAGAAGACGGACGACGTCGCAGGCGACGGCACCACGACGGCGACAGTGCTCGCCCAGGCGCTGGTCCGCGAGGGCCTGCGCAACGTGGCCGCCGGCGCTAACCCGATGTCCCTGAAGCGGGGCATCGAGGCAGCGGTGGAGCGGGTGAGCGAGGAACTGTCCAAGCTCGCCAAGGATGTGGAGACCAAGGAGCAGATCTCCTCGACGGCGTCCATCTCGGCCGGGGACACCGCGATCGGCGAGATGATCGCCGAGGCGATGGACAAGGTCGGCAAGGAAGGCGTCATCACCGTCGAGGAGAGCAACACCTTCGGCCTGGAGCTTGAGCTCACCGAGGGCATGCGCTTCGACAAGGGCTACATCTCGCACTACTTCGCCACCGACCCCGAGAGGATGGAGGCCGTCCTCGACGATCCCTACATCCTGATCGTCAACTCCAAGGTGTCGGCGAACAAGGACCTGCTGCCGATCCTGGACAAGGTGGTGCAGTCGGGCAAGCCGCTCGTCATCATCGCCGAGGACGTCGAGGGCGAGGCGCTGGCCACCCTGGTGGTCAACAAGATCCGCGGCTTGTTCAAGTCCGTCGCGGTGAAGGCGCCCGGGTTCGGCGACCGCCGCAAGGCGATGCTCGGTGACATCGGCATCCTCACCGGCGGCCAGGTCATCAGCGAAGAGGTCGGCCTCAAGCTGGAGAGCGCGGACGTGGACCTGCTGGGCAAGGCCCGCAAGGTTGTCGTCACCAAGGACGAGACGACGATCGTGGACGGCGCGGGCGACGCCGAGCAGATCTCCGGCCGGGTCAACCAGATCCGCGCGGAGATCGAGAACACCGATTCGGACTACGACCGGGAGAAGCTGCAGGAGCGGCTGGCCAAGCTGGCAGGCGGCGTCGCCGTCATCAAGGCAGGCGCCGCCACCGAGGTGGAGCTCAAGGAGCGCAAGCACCGCATCGAGGACGCGGTGCGCAACGCCAAGGCCGCGGTCGAGGAGGGCGTCGTCGCCGGTGGCGGCGTGGCCCTGCTCCAGGCGGGCGCCAACGCGTTCAAGAAGCTCGATCTCTCGGGCGACGAGGCGACCGGCGCTGCCATCGTGCGCCGGGCACTGGAGGAGCCGCTCAAGCAGATCGCGATCAACGCCGGCCTGGAGGGCGGCGTGGTGACCGAGAAGGTGCGGACGCTCGATTCTGGTCACGGCCTCAATGCCGCGGACGGTGAGTACGTCGACATGTTCAAGGCCGGAATTATCGACCCGGCGAAGGTGACGCGCTCCGCGCTGCAGAACGCTGCCTCCATCGCAGGGCTGTTCCTCACGACCGAGGCGGTAATCGCCGAGAAGCCGGAGAAGAACCCGGCTCCGGCGGCCCCGGGCGGCGGCGGTGACATGGACTTCTAGCCAGCGGCGCACCGCCGGGCATCCCGGCAGCGCAGTTCGGCCGAGTCCTTTCTGGTCGGGTTGTTCCTAGCGAGCAGCCAAATCAGGACGGAGGGGCGGTACCGGTACATCCGGGACCGCCCCTCCGGCCTTTCCCGCAGTCAGCCGCGGGTATTTTTCTGTTGTATGGCAACCCTCCACAAGATGCCGAATTAGAGGGATTATCTGCGCATGGACCCCTCGACGGAACAGCTCGTCCGGGACTACCTCAACCAGGTGGCGGTGGCGGCGCGGCGCAGTATGGGCCCAGATGAGGTGAGGGCCTTCCTCGCACGGCTGCACGGGTCGATCGAGCGGCAGTGCACGGCACAGGGCGTTGCCAGCATGGCCGAGGTCAGCAGCGTGCTCGCCGAGCTAGGCGGCCCGGAGGCCCTGGTCGACCTGGAGCGGGCCCGGCTGGCGGCGGACGCGGCCGGCCCTGGCTCCGCCGGGCCCGACCGGGGCGCGGGCGGCCCGGTGGCCGCGGACCCGGCGGCCGCTGAGATGCAGGCCGCTGCCGCGGGCACGGAACCTGGCGCGACCGGAGCTGAGGACGGTCCCGCCGGTGGCGCCGGCGGCCGGATCCTGCGGCTGCCTACGCCCCGGCGCCTGGCCAGGCAGCGCGACGGCTGGCGGACAGCAGGGACAGTCCGATCCTCCACCCCGTGCGGCAGGGCAGGGCTGGCCAGTCAGCCGCCGCCGGGCAGCGGTCCGGGGCCCAGCCTGGCGCTGCCGAGCCGGGCGCCCCGCTGGCGTTCGTGCCCCAGCCGGCGCCTGCTCAGCAGGCCAGGCCCACGGCCGTGGCCAAGTTTTACCCGGTACGGCAGCCCGCGGCGGCGGCCGGCCAGGCTCCCGAGCGCACGTCCGCCGGGCCGCCGGGCAGCTCGCCAGTCCGCCAGCCTGACCGCACGGCTGGCTCACCGCCCGAGCGGCCATCCGGCCGGGCGCCAGCCACCGGGCGGGCATCCTCCGCCGGGCTGGTGCCCTCCTCCGGGCTGACTCCGGCGGCCGGCCAGGAGCAGGTCTTCCGCCCCGAGGCCCGGTCCGGGCCGGAGCCCTCACCCGGCCAGGAGCCCGTATCCGGCCCGGTGCCCGTATCCGGCCAGGAGCCGGTATCTGGCCCGGCGCCCGTATCCGGCCCGGCGCCGAAGTACCGGCCGGAGCAGAAATACCGGTCGGGACAGCAGGACCAGCCGGAGCAGGTATACCGGCCGAAGCAGAAATACCGGCCAGGGGCACCGCCTGGCCCGGGGCCCGTCTTCCGCCCCGATCCGTCGTCCGGCCAGGAACCGGTGTTCCATCATGATCCGTCGGCAGGCCCGGAGCGGGTCTTCCGCCCAGAGTCGCCGTCCGGGCAGCAGCCCGTCCGCCAGGGGGACGCACCCGGCCCGTGGCGCGGGCAGGAACCTGCTACCGCCGTTGAGCCGACCGGCCCTGCGCAGCAAGCCGCCGACACGCGGTCTGGCTGGGAGCGGATCACCGCGGCCATCGGCCCTGTGCTGAAGGAGTCCTTCGCGGTGGCACGCCGCCACCCGCTGGAGAGTGTCGCGATCGTGCTGCTGAGCGTCGGCGGATTGATCTTCCCGCTGATCTGGCTGGCGGGCGCGATCGTGGCGCTGCCGTCCCGGCTGTGGGACGTCAGGGACAAGTGGCTCGGTCTGGCGACGCCGGCCATCGTCACGATCGTCGGCAGCGCCGGCCTCGCCACGGGCATCCGGCACCTGTCTGCTGGCGCCTACATCCACGGGGCCATGACGATCGGCGGATACCTGATCCGCGTGAGCGGCGTACTCGGCGCGGCCTACCTGGCGTGGCGCGTTCGTCGCGGCCAGCGTGCCGCAGCGCCGCCCTGGCGCAGGCCGTACAGCTGATGGCGGCCGCCAGGCGGGCTGCGCGCAGCGCCGCGGCGACCTCGCCCGGCTGGCTCCGCAGGGTCCGGCCGGCCGGTAGCGCCGTGCCGTGCCGTTCAGCTTGGCGTCAGACCGGATAGCCTGGGCCCGAAGCACTCTCCGACGTTACTAGGTCCCTCCTCGCGTAAGGTCTCGCTCGTGCCCACTGGCAAGGTCAAGTGGTATGACGCCGACAAGGGTTTCGGCTTCCTCACCCGTGATGACGGAGGTGAGGTATTCGTGCATTCCTCGGCCCTCGAGGGAAGCGGCACCGTGCTACGCGCGGGCCAGCGGGTCGAGTTCGGCGTCGCCGAGGGCCGCCGGGGAACGCAGGCGCTGCAGGTCCGGACGCTCGACCCGCCGCCGACCGTGGCCAAGGTCAGCCAGAAGGATCCGGACGAGATGATCGTGCTCGTCGAGGATCTGATCAAGCTGCTGGACGGGGTATCGAACACCTACCGGCGCGGCAGGCATCCGGATAACCGGGACGCCAAGAAGATCGCGGCTGTGCTGCGAGCCGTCGCTGCCGACATCGAAGCCTGACCGCAGCAGATCGCAGCCGCGCTGCGCCCTGGGGCCATGCTGCGCCACGGGTCCCGCGGGAGCCTGAGCCTCCGCGGGAGCCTGAGCCTCCGCGGGAGCCGGGCCCCGGCGGGAGCCTGGTGCCATGCGGGAGCCCGGGCCCCGGCGGAACCTGGGGCCGTGCGGGAGCCACGGCGCCCGCGGGAACTTGGGACCCCGCAGGAACCTGAGCCGGCGGGAACCTAGGCCTCCCGGGAACCTGTGGGCCGTGCGAGGAGTCCGGGCCCGGCGGCCCGGCGCTGCTGGCTAGACCGTAGTTCCCCCCGATGGCGAATCGATATGGGCGCTGACCAGGTGAAACAGCCTCAGCTCATGACTACGTAGACATGTAATTTCCGTGATCAAGGGCTCTACCACCTGGTCAAACGCGTCGACCAATCGGCTTGGGGGGGAACTTCGGGCTAGAGCGCCTGCGGCTGGGCCAGCCGCCGGTTGCCAAGGATCCGGCGCCGTCTGCGGAGCAGGAGCACGGTCAGGGCCAGTGCGAGCGCGCTCGCGGCGACCGTTAGCCCGGCCACGCCGCTGTTGGTCAGCGACATCAGCAGCCCGGCCAGCCCGCCGGCCACCCATGACAGCTGGTGCAGCGTCTCGGAGGCTGCGAACGTGGACGATCGGATCTCCTCGCCGATTTCCCGCTGCACGATCGAGTCGAGCGCGAGCTTCACCAGGGCCTGCCCGAGCGCGGCCATCAGCGCTACCACGAGCGCGGCCCACAGCCCGAACAGCATCGCGCTCACGGCGGTGACAACCGTGGTCAGGGCAAGCATGCCGAAGACGATGGCCTGGGGCGCGCGGGACTTGAGGCCGGCGCCGATGGCCGTGCCGAGGAACCCGCCGAGCGCGGCGGCCCCGATCATCTCGCCGAGCGCCACCTTGTCCGGCACGGTGCCGAAATGTACAGTCCGGAGCAAGAACGCGAGGAAGAAGATCATGAATCCGGAGAACGCGCGCAGCGCGGCATTGGCGCCCATCGCCTCGCTGACGATCGGTCCGAGGCTGGGAAACTGCCACCAGCGCCGGCTGGGCCGCGCCAGCGGCACCGTGCCGCGAGGGCCGCGTGCGGCCGGCCCGTGCCTGTCCGGACCGCTAGTGCCCGGCCCATGCCGGTCCCGGCCGTAGCCGTGGCCGTCCGGCCGGCGTCGGCCCGCTCCGTTTCGGTCTGACGCGTGTGGGTCTGGCGCGTGCCGGTCTGGCGCGTGTGGGTCTGGCGCGTGCCGGTCTGGCGCGTGCCCGTGGCCGCGCCAGCGGTCATGTCACCAGCGGCCAGTGGCGAGTCGACGCCATCGGGCAACCGCAAGCCGAGCACCATCGCCGCCAGGTAGGCCGCGGTGCCGATGCGCAGTACCCACGCGGCACCGCCCTGGCCGCCGCCCGCGATGACATCGATTCCCGCCGCCGCGGCGGCACCAACGGTGGACGCGATGAGCGCCGCAAGCGACGACCGCGCGTTCGCCGTGACCAGGGTGATCTCGGCAGGCAGCAGCCGGGGCGCGATCGCGCTGCGGGTGACGCCGAAGGCCTTCTGCAGCACCAGGACGCCGAATGCCGCGGGCAGCAGGTTGGCTGAGTCGTGGTGCTGCACGGCCACGGCCATGCCCCAGCAGAGCAGGCCGCGGGCGAGCAGGCTGCCTGCCAGGATGAACCGGCGGCCCTGCTGCACCTTGTCCAGCATCGGCCCGATAAGCGGCGCGAGCACGGCGAACGGCGCGATGGTGATCACGAGCGCCAGCGCGACCCGGCCGCGGGCCTGGTCAACCGAGGCGCTGAAGAACAAGGTGCCTGCCAGCGCGATGGCGACGAACGCGTCAGCGAGGCTGCTTGCCGCGGTCAGCTCGATGAGCTTGTTGAGTCCGGTACGCGAGGCCCCGGACGCTCCCGTCAGCCGGTGCACGACGCGGCTGGCGCCGCCTGCCGCCGAGGCGCCTGCCCGGGCAGCGGTCTGCGAGGCGGAGACGACCGAGCGCGTCGCCCGCCTGGCGCGCTCGCTCGTGCTCGTGCCGGGCTCTCGCATAGCCCAAGTATTCTGCCTAGCGAGGACTGGGACGACCCCGCCGGACAGGCGGGTTGCCCGCAGTCCCCGGTTATCGATGCGTACATGCCTCCCGATAAGGAACAATCACTGAACGTGAGCCCTACTCGCAGCCGCACCAAAGAGCCTGATGAAGCCTGCGCCCAGGCCGTTGACCTGGCCCGCGCCGCGGCGCTTGAGATGGCGGGGGCGGGCCAGGTCGGGCCGCATCGCGGCCTTGAGGTCGACGGTGACCGACTCGTCACGCACTTGTTTGACTGCCTCGACCCGGCCTACACCGGCTGGCACTGGGCCATCACCGTCGCCAGGGCCGCCCGCGCCAAGCTGGTCACGGTCAGCGAAGGCGTGCTGCTGCCTGGCCCGGATTCCTTGCTCGCGCCGGACTGGATCCCGTGGCGTGACCGGGTCCGGCCAGGCGACCTCGGGGTCGGCGACCTGCTGCCCGCCGGGCAGGACGACGAGAGGCTGGTGCCCGCGGCCGTACTCGAGGGCGACGACGGGTTCCTGGACTGGGACGACAGCGCGGACTGGGCAGCCGGCCAGGATCTGCTGGCCGGGATGAACCTGGCCGATGCCGCCGACGCGCTGCCGGCTGCCGCGCCGGCAGGCCAGGACGCCAGCACAGCGCCGGTGCGGGCCAGGGTGCTTTCGGCGATCGGCCGGGACGCGACAGCCGAGCGCTGGTACGCCAGCGAGCACGGGCCGCGGACGCCGCTGGCGCATGCCGCCCCGGCGCCGTGCGCGACCTGCGGGTTCCTGGTCCCGCTTGGCGGCCCCCTCGGCCGGGTGTTCGGCGTCTGCGCGAACGAGTACGCGCCGGACGACGGCAGGGCCGTGTCGCTGGATCATGGCTGCGGTGCGCACTCGGAGGCGGTCACGCCGGCCGGGCCGTTCACCACCATCGCCCCCGTCGTGGATGAACTCGGCTACGACCTCGTCGACGCGCCGGGCATCTCGATGACCGAGACCGTCTTCGAGTCACTAGATCACGGCTGATCACCGGCCGCGTGCCCGCCGTCCCCGGGCGCACGGCGCTGCGCGGCCCGGGCACGGGACCGCTTGAGTACGGGCACGTAGCAGAGCCCGAAGATCCCGAGGCCGACTCCTGTCGCGCAGGTCCAGATCCACCAGCGGTCGGCGGCCGGGATGCTGTCACGCGCGATCAGCAGCGCGACCAGCGCGACCGCCCAGCATACGGTGATGACACCCGTCACCAGCTGGTCGTTGGCCTCCAGCGGCGGCGGCGCTGGCCGGGTCGGGCGGATCACGAAATCAAGGCTAGTCCAGGGCTGGCCGACACCCCGCCATGGCGCCTTCCGTGTTGTACTTAGAACCCCTCCGGTGCGACATCGGCCGGGGCCCGCCCGTTCCCGCTGCTGACGGTTTGACGGAATGCAGGATATCCGTCTACGGTTAGCAAAAGTAATGACTCAGGCTAAAGAACATGACGATTGCAGCGCAGAGCAGGACGGACGCCGGCCTCGCCACGGCCCTCCGGATCTCGGTAAGCAGGCTGGCCCGCCGGCTGCGTGTCGAGCGGATAGCACAGGGATCGATCGAGCACGCGCTGTCCGACACCCAGCTGGCCGCACTGGCGGCCCTGGAACGGCACGCGACGATGAGCCCGGGCGAGCTGGCCGAGCACGAAAAGGTACAGCCGCCGTCCATGACCCGGGTCATCGCCGCGCTGGAGGTACGCAACCTGGTCATGCGGATGCCGCATCCGACGGACAGGCGCCAGGTCGTGCTCACGGTGACCGCCGAGGGCAGGGAAGTGGTGAACCAGGCCCGCCGCCGCAGGGAAGCCTGGCTGGCCATGCGGCTAAAGGAGCTCAGCCCGCAGGAACGGGCGACGCTCCGGGCGGCCGCCCCGATTCTGGAGAAGCTCAGCCAGTCCTGACGGCCGGGCCGGTTCCGCCCGCCGGTCACCGGATGTTCACCTCGCTGCATACGCGTAATTACCGGCTCTTCGCGACCGGGCAGGTCATCTCCAACACCGGCAGCTGGATGCAGCGCGTCGCGCAGGACTGGCTCGTGCTCCAGCTCACGCACGGGAGCGGTACGGCGCTCGGCATCACCACCGGCCTGCAGTTCCTCCCGATGCTGTTCAGCATGTGGGGCGGGATGATCGCGGACCGTTATCCCAAGCGCCGGATCCTGCTGGCCACGCAGGCGGCGATGGGCGGGCTCGCGCTGGTCCTCGGCGTGCTGGCGCTAACCGGCGTGGTGCAGATCTGGCAGGTCTACGCGCTGGCCCTCGCGCTCGGCGTGGTGACCGTCGTCGACAACCCGACCAGGCAGTCGTTCGCTGTCGAGATGGTCGGGCGGGCAGGCATGCCGAACGCGATCGCGCTCAACAGCGCCGTTTTCAACCTCGCCAGGATCGCCGGCCCGGCCATCGCCGGGCTCGTCATCGCCGCGGTCGGGACGCCCGTGGCCTTCCTGGTGAACGCCGCATCGTATGCCGCGGTCCTGATCAGCCTGAAGCTGATGCGGCCGGCGGAACTGCACCTGGCCGAACGGGTGCCCAGGGCCAAGGGCCAGCTCCGCGAGGCCGTGCGGTACGTGCGGGCGCGGCCCAACCTGTGGCTGACCATGGTGCTTGTCTTCTTCGTGGCCACGTTCGGCATGAACTTCCAGGTGACCAATGCGCTGATGTCCCGTCAGGTGTTCCACACCGGGGCGGGGGCGTTCGGGCTGGCCTCCGCGGTGTTCGCGCTGGGCGCGCTGGGCGGGGCGCTGCTCGCCGCCCGCCGCGGCAGGCCGACCATGCCAGTGCTGCTCGTGATGTCGTTCGCGTTCAGCGTGTTCGAGATCGCCGGCGGGCTGATGCCGTCTTTCTGGTCGTTCCTGGTGCTGCTCGTGCCGACCGGCCTGACGCTGCTCAGCTTCACCACCGCCGCGAACTCGGCGACGCAGCTCGGCACGACGGCCGCGATGCGCGGCCGGGTGATGGGGCTCTACATGCTCGTCTTCCTCGGTGGCGCCCCGGCCGGGGCGCCGCTAGCCGGCTGGATCGCCGAGATGTTCGGGCCCAGGATGAGCATGATCGCGGGTGGCGTGATCTCGGCCGCTGCCGTTGTCGTCATCGGGGCCGTGCTCAGCCGGGCTCGCGGGGTGCGCGCCCGGTCGTACCTCCGTCCCGCCCAGCTCGCGCGGATGGTCACCTGACCGCCTGGTCAGCGGCGGCTGACTCGCCTGGTCAGCGGCGGCCTGGTCCGGCCCGCAGGCTCCCGCCGCCGGTCCGGTCCGGCTGGCGGCGTGCGACACACTAGGGCAATGACTACTACCGAGCGCGCCGAGCCGCCGCTGGAGGCACCAGAACGCGAGATGCTGACCGCGTGGCTGGACTATCACCGCACGACGCTGGCCTGGAAATGCGAGGGCCTCACCGACGAGCAGCTGCGGCAGCGAGCGGTGCCGCCGTCCACCCTGTCCCTGCTCGGCCTGGTCCGGCACATGGCCGAGGTGGAGCGGTCCTGGTTCCTCCGGGTGCTCAGCGGCGAGGACGCGCCGCCCAGGTACTTCACCGACGCCAACCCCGACGGTGAGTTCGACGACGTGCAGGACGCCGACGTCGCTGAAGCCTTCGCCAGCTGGCGGGAGGACTGCGAGCGGGCGCGGGAGCGAGTCGCCGCGGCCGCGTCGCTGGATGCCACCGGCGAAAGGCGGGGGGAGCTCTTCTCGCTGCGCTGGATCCTTGTTCATATGATTGAGGAATACGCCAGGCACAACGGGCACGCCGACCTGCTGCGGGAGAGGATCGACGGCTCGGTTGGCGACTGACGGCGGTGCGGCGGGTCGCCAGGCCGGCTACCAATAGCCGGATGAGGCTGTTCGTCGCGATCACGCCGCCCGCGGCAGCGCTGGACGAGCTCGCGGCCGCGGTGGCGCCGCTGCGGGATGCATGGCCGCGGCTGCGCTGGACTGACCGCCGCAGGTGGCACCTCACGCTCGCGTTCCTCGGCGAGGTGGACGAGATCGTGGCCGGCCGGCTCGGCCCTCGGCTGGAGCGCGCCGCGCACCGCCACCCGGCGCTGACGTTGTCGATGGCCGGCGCGGGTGCCTTCGCGAGGCCGGCCAGGGCACGGGCGCTGTGGGCCGGAATCGGCGGCGACACCCGCGCCCTGGCGGGCCTGGCCGGCTCCGTGGCCGCGGGCTGCCGCCGGGCCGGGGCGCCGCCGCCGGACGAGGGCAGGCACTTCCGGCCACACCTCACGCTTGCGCACTGCCGGGAGCCCGCCGACGTGCGTGTCCTGGTCGAGTCGCTGTCCGGTTACGCGGGGACGCCCTGGCAGGCCAGCGAGATCAGCCTTAACCGCAGCTTTCTCGGCGCGCGCCCGAGGCACGAGGTCATCGGCAGCTGGCCGCTCCATGGTCCAGGCTGACGATCCCCGGCGCGATCCCGGCCCGCTGCCTGGCCGTGCTGAGTACCTAACGCCGGCTCTTCGCCATCTGGGATAGCGTTCCGCCTGATGGATGCGCTTTTGGTATGCGCCGGCGCATACCTATCCTTCATCCATCAGGCGGAACGCGCCCCGCACGCATACAGTCACCCCACCAGCATCAAGTCCATCACCGGCCACGGCGGACGCGGGCTGCCGGGTCTGCTACGCGGCCGCCGGGGCTGCTACGCGACCGGGGCTGCTACGCGACCGGGGCTGCTACGCGACCGGGGCTGCCACGCGACCGGGGCTGCCACGCGACCGGGGCTGCTACGCGGCCGCCGGGGCTGCTACGCGGCTGCCGGGCCTGCTACGCGGCCGCCGGGGCTGCTACGCGGCTGCCGGGGCTGCTACAGGCGCTCGATGACGTAGTCGATGCAGGCGGTCAGCGCCTGCACGTCGGCCGGGTCCACCGCGGGGAACATGCCGACCCGCAACTGGTTGCGGCCCAGCTTGCGGTACGGCTCCGTGTCCACGATCCCGTTCGCCCGCAGCACCGCCGCGAGCGCCGCGGCGTCCACCTCGTCATCGAAGTCGATCGTCCCCACGACCTGGGAGCGTTGCTCCGGCCTGGCCACGAACGGCGTCGCGTACGGGGCCTTCTCCGCCCACTCGTACAGCCCGGCCGACGAGTCGGCCGTCCGCGCGACGGCCCAGTCCAGCCCGCCCTGGCCCAGCAGCCAGTACACCTGATCGGCGAGCAGGATCAGGTCGGCGACCGATGGCGTGTTGTACGTCTGCTGCAGGCGGGAGTTGCCGATCGCGACCGGCAGCGAGAAGAACTCAGGGATGTACCGGCCGCTGGCCGCGATGTGCTCAGCCCTGGTCAGCGCCGCGGGCGACATCAGCGCGATCCAGAGGCCGCCGTCAGCGCCGAAGCACTTCTGCGGCGCGAAGTAGTACGCGTCGAAGTCGCCGGCCAGCACCGGCAGCCCGCCCGCGCCGCTGGTCGCGTCAACCAGCAGCAGCGCGCCCGGATCCGCGCCCTCGACCCGGCCGACCGGCATGGCCACGCCGGTGGACGTCTCATTGTGGGTCAGCGCGTAGGCATCGATGCCGGCCTCCGCGCGGGCCTCCGGATGCATTCCCGGCGCGGACTCGATCACCGCCGGCGAGTCCAGCCACGGCGCGGCGGACGTCACCTTCGCGAACTTGGACGAGAACTCACCGAACGACAGGTGCAGCGACCGGTGATCCACCAGGCCGAACGCCGCGATCTCCCAGAAGGCCGTGGTGCCGCCATTGCCCAGCACGACCTCATAGTCATCCGGCAGGGAGAAATAGTCGGCCAGGCCGTCCCGGATGCGCTGTACCAGGGAGCGGACCGGGGCCTGGCGATGCGAGGTGCCCATCAGCGCGGCACCGGGCCCGGCCAGCGCGGTCAGCTGCTCGGGCCGGACTTTGGACGGGCCGCAGCCGAACCGGCCGTCGGCCGGCCGCAGGCCCGCCGGGATGGTAATTCCGGCCGCGGGCGGCCCCTGGCTGGGCAGGCTGGGCGCCCCGGCCGTCCCCTGGCCTGCTGCCCCGGTGCTGCGTGGCCCGGCCCCTGCGGCGGTGGCCGGCCCGGCGTGATCGGGCCGCTGGTCAGACATCCTTGTCCAGCACGTCGGCGGCACCGGGCACGTCCCGGACCGGGCGGCTCTTCGGGCCGACGTAGCGGGCACTCGGCCTGACCAGCCGCCCGGTCTGCTTCTGCTCGAGGATGTGCGCCGCCCAGCCGGCGGTGCGCGCGCAGGTGAACATCGAGGTGAACATATGCGAGGGAACCTCGGCGAAGTCCAGCATGATCGCCGCCCAGAACTCCACGTTCGTCGCCAGCACCCGGTCCGGCCGCCGGGCGTGCAGCTCAGCCAGTGCGGCCGTCTCCAGCGCCGCGGCTACCTCGTACCTGGGCGCGCCCAGTTCCTTGGCCGTCCTGCGCAGCACCCGCGCCCGCGGGTCCTCGGCCCGGTACACGCGATGGCCGAAGCCCATCAGCCGCTCGCCGTTGTCCAGTGCCTGCTTGACGTACGCGTCAGCGTCCCCGGTCTTCTCGACTTGCTCGATCATGTGCAGTACTCGTGCGGGCGCGCCGCCGTGCAGCGGGCCGGACATCGCGCCGACCGCCCCGGACAGCGCGGCGGCCACGTCGGCGCCGGTGGAAGCGATCACGCGCGCGGTGAACGTCGAGGCGTTCAGGCCGTGCTCGGCCGCCGAGGTCCAGTACGCGTCGATGGCCTTCACATGCCGGGGATCCGGCTCGCCGCGCCAGCGGATCATGAAGCGCTCGGTAATCGTCCTGGCCGCGTCCACCTGCCGCTGCGGGACCATCGGCAGCCCGGGACCACGGGCGGACTGCGCGACGAAGGACAGCGCCATCACCGAGGCCCTGGCCAGGTCCTCGCGGGCCTGCTCGTCACTGATGTCAAGCAGCTGGCGCATCCCCCAGGCCGGCGCGAGCATCGCGAGCGCGCTCTGCACGTCCACCCGGATGTCCCCGGAGTGCACCGGGATCGGGTAAGGCTCGGCCGGCGGCAGCCCGGGCGCGAACGCATTGTCCACCAGCAGCCCCCACACATGCCCGTAGGGCACGTGCGCGACGAGCTCCTCGATGTCGACCCCCCGGTAGCGGAGCGAGCCGCCTTCTTTGTCGGGTTCGGCGATTTCCGTCTCGAACGCGACGACGCCCTCGAGTCCCGGCGTGAAGTCAGACATCTGGCGTTCCTCCATCTCCTCATCGATGGCTGGCCGGTGGCCTGGCCGCCGCCGGATCAGCGGTCGTGCCAGGCGGCCGGGACGGCTATCAGATGGCCAGCCGGTCCATTCAACCGCGCGCGGGGCGCAATAAGCCAACTGCGCCGTGCACCGCCCTGTCATGGCCAAGCTAACCAGCGCGGATAACCGGGCTGCCGCGGGCCTGTCCGCCCAGGGCTGGCCGCGCGCCAGGATGGTGCTGCTCAAGAGCTACGACTCGGGCGGTTTCACCTTCTATACCAACCGCACCTCCAGGAAGGGCAAGGACCTGGCCGCCGTACCGCGGGCCTGCCTGCTCTTCCCGTGGCACGCGATGCATCGCCAGGTGATCATCGAAGGGACCGTCACCGCGCTGTCCACCGAGCAGAGCGAGCCCTACTTCCGCAGCCGCGCGCGCGGATCGCAGCTGGGCGCGTGGGCCAGCAGGCAGTCGTCGGTGATCGGGTCCAGGGAGGATCTGGACGAGCGTTACCGGCGGCTGGAGGACCGGTGGCCGGAGGGAACCCCGGTGCCGATGCCGGACTTCTGGGGCGGGTACCGGGTCGTGCCGGTGACCTTCGAGTTCTGGCAGGGCCGGGCGAACCGGCTGCATGACAGGTTCCGGTACCGGCGTCCCGGCGGCCAGTGGGTCATCGAGCGCCAGGCTCCGTGATGACCGGGGCCTGACGGCTCGTTCTCCCGTCAGGCGGCTGCTCACCCGATCGCGAGCGGTCCCTTCCCCGCTAGCCCGCGCCCTGGCGGAGTTCTTCCTGTTCGCCGGGGGGGCACCCAGGCATAGCATCGGTGCTGAAGGGAGGAACCTTGACCGCTCATGGGCTGATCGACACGACGGAGATGTACCTGCGCACGATCTTCGAGCTCGAAGAGGAGGGCATCGTCCCGCTGCGCGCGCGCATTGCCGAGCGCCTGTCGCAGAGCGGCCCGACCGTGAGCCAGACGGTCGCGCGGATGGAGCGGGACGGGCTGGTCCGGGTGGAAGGGGACCGGCAGCTGGCGCTGACCGCGACCGGCCGCGCGCTGGCGGTCGGCGTGATGCGCAAGCACCGGCTGGCCGAGTGCCTGCTCGTCGAGGTCATCGGGCTGCCCTGGGAAGAGGTGCACATCGAGGCATGCCGGTGGGAACACGTTATTTCCGACAACGTGGAGCGCCGGCTGGCGGAGCTGCTGGAGTATCCCGTCCACTGCCCGCACGGAAATATCATTCCCGGGCTCGACGAACTAGGGATACCGGCCGATGCCAGCAAGCGGGCACTGGCGGCCGGGCTTGAGGATGCGGTGGCCATGACCAAGATCGCATCAGCCCGCGCCGAGCCGGTGGTTATCCGCCGGATAAGCGAGCAAGTCCAAAGTGATCAGGACTTGATGCTTAAACTAAAGAATATAGGGATACAGCCGGGACGTGAGGTGACGCTCCTGGCGAGCGACAACGGCGTGCGGGTGACGAGTGAGGACAGGGTTAGCGGTGCTGCGGCGGAACTGCCCCGCAACGTCGCCGTGCACGTGTTCGTTACGAGGTCGTGAACTTTGCGGCGGCAGGTACGCCAGCGATGGCATCCGTGGTCTGGCAGCGGTCCGGTGAAGCAGCCCGGTGACGCCGTGCTTGGCGACATTGCGTCACGGCTGGGCAGCGATGCGGTCCTGGACCAGGCGGAGGCCGGCGTCGTCGTCACCGACAGGCTTGGCAATCTCCAGTACGCGAATTCGTTCGCGGTAAGGCTGTTCGGATTTCCCGATGACCCCGGTCACCTCGTCGGCCGCTCGCTTCTTTCGCTCGGATTCGAAGAAGGCGATCTGCGAAAGGCCAATCACCTGGCGGGCCAGGTCCTGCGCGGCCGCGCATGGGAGGGAACCTTCGCGATCCTGCGCACGGACGGTTCCCGCGTCTTTGTGCGCGCGCAAGCCGTGCCGCTGCGCCCGGCGGGCGGACAGATCACCGGAATCGTGATCATGGCACGGGAGGCGACCAAGCGGGGCAGCGCGCGGGAGCGGGAGCAGATGGGCCTGCTTGAGCGCATCGGGGAGCGGCTGGCCGGGTCCCTGGAGTTCGGCACGACCTTGCGCCAGGTGGCGGAGACGCTGGTGCCGCAGTTCGCCGACCACTGCCTGATCGACCTGATCCAGGGTGACAAGCTGGTCCGGCGGGCTCAGCTGCACGCCAGGGGCTGGATGCCGGAGCCAGGGACCTGGGCGATGGTTGGCCAGCCGATCAGGTACCCGGAAGGTCACTTCTGCCAGCAGGCGATGGCCCGGATGGACACGGTCATCCTGGAGGACGTGGAGAGCGCGCAGTTCCCCCCGCCGAGCCCGGCGAGCCAGCAGGCCTCCGATGACGTCGGCCTCAGGTCGGTGATCGCCGCGCCGCTGATCGCCCGCGGCGAGCTACTCGGCGTGATGAGCCTGGCGCTTTCGCGGCTGACGGAGCGCGAGGAGCCGTATTACGGGCCGGACGATCGCGACTTCCTCAGCACGGTCGCCAGCCGGGTCGCCGTCGCCATCGACAACGCGATGCTGTTCGAGGAGGAGCGCCGCACCGCGCTGGCGTTCCAGACCAGCCTGCTCCCGCAGAATCCGCCGGCGGTGGACGGCCTCGACGTCGCCTACAAGTACGTGCCCGCCAAGCCGCTGGAGACTCATGGCCAGGGGATCCAGACCCAGGTGGGCGGGGATTGGTACGACATCATCGCGCTGTCGGCCGGGCGGGTGGGGATCGTCATCGGCGACGTGGAAGGCCGCGGGGCACGCGCCGCCGCGATCATGGGCCAGCTGCGGGCGGCCCTGCGCGCGTTCGCCCAGGACGACAAGCCGCCGGCCGAGATACTCCGCAGGCTGGACGACTGGTGCCGGACGCTCGGCCCGTCGCAGGCGCAGTCGCACGGTTTCCCGGCCGCCGATCCGCCGATCGTGAGCTGCACGTATCTCGTCTATGACGCCTGGTCCCGCAGCCTGTCGTTCGCCAACGCCGGCCACGATGCGCCGCTGCTCGTGACCGGCCTGGACGTCGGCCAGATGGAGATCGAGCACAAGGGAGTGCTGCTGGGGGTGCGGGGGAAGGGCATCGCCGGCGTTCCGCCCTACCGGGAGGAAACCCGGCACCTGGCGCCCGGCTCGACGCTCGTCTTCTACACCGACGGCCTGACCGACCGGCGCCAGCGGGCGGACGGCACCGGCCACTACACCGAGGCGGAGGCGCTGGAGATGCTGCGCCAGGCGGTCCGGTCGGTGGCGCGCGGCAGCGTCGAGGACATAGCGCAGGCTGCCGAGCAGGCCGTTCCCGGGGATATCGACGACGACATGGCCATCGTCGTGGTCCGGACCTCCGCCACGGATCTCGCGTCCTGGGAAGGCAACTTCCCGGCCGAGCCGATCCGCGTGTCCGAGGCCCGCAAGCTCGCCCACGACACGTTCGTCCGCTGGGGCATGGAGCTTGAGCAGGTCGACCTGGCCTGCCTGCTGGTATCCGAGGTGGTCACGAACGTCGTCCTGCACGCGGCGATCTCGCCGAGCCCGCGGAATGAGTTCGTGGCCGGGGCGGAGGCCTCGGCCCTGGGCCTTGCCGCCGGCTCAGCGGGGGCGGCTGCCCCGGCTGCGGAGGAGCTGCTGGACGAATGGCCTGATCTGCCGTTCGGCATTGGTCATTCCCCGGTCGGCAAGGAGTTCACGCTCCGGCTCCGGCGCGGGACGGCCTCGACCTGGGTCGAGGTCTTCGATGCTGACCTGCGGCTGCCCAGGATCCGCAGCGCGGGGGAGAACGACGAGGGCGGCCGCGGGCTGTACCTGGTCGACCAGCTGGCGACCCGGTGGGGATCACGGCCGACTCATGACGGCAAGGCAGTCTGGTTCGAGGTGCCGCTCAGCGGCGGTGTCGGCGGGTTATGACCGCAGCCGGGCGGGATCAGTGCTGGGAGGACGCCCACATGCCGAGAACGATGATCACGAACACCGCGATGATGACGGCCCAGGTCCCGCCCGTAACGCCGAGCCCGAGCCGACGCCGCATCCTGGTCAGGAAGAACGCGACGAGAATGGCCAGAAACGCCAGCAGGATCAGCCCTGTCGTCATCGCTGCCTCCCGGGATCCGTTCCTTCGAGCATAAAGCCGGGCGGGGATGGCGCCTACGGCTGGTTCTGCCAGCCCAGGATCTGCTGAGCCGGCTCGCCGCTATGGCACCGGCCGATTGCCGGAGTAATCTCGGAGTAACCGTGCAAATTCCGCGGGCGAGGGACCACGGGCAGGCCCGGGCGGCCGGCTGATGGAGGGCGCAGTGGCGGAGGCATTCATCGTCGGGGCGGTGCGTACGCCCGTCGGCAGGCGGAACGGCGGCCTGGCCGGAGTGCACCCCGTCGATCTGGCGGCGCACGTGCTGACCGAGATTGTCGCGCGGACCGGCGCCGATCCGGGCGCCGTCGACGATGTGATCATGGGCTGCGTGTCCCAGATCGGCCCGCAGTCGATCTACATCGCGCGCAACGCCTGGCTCTCGGCCGGCCTGCCGGAGAACGTGCCCGGCGTGACCATCGACCGGCAGTGCGGCTCGTCCCAGCAGGCCGTCCATTTCGCCGCGCAGGCCGTCCTCTCCGGGACGCAGGATCTCGTGGTCGCCGCCGGAAGTGGGGAATCAAGCGACTGCAGCTGGAGGAGTACTCGCTGGAGAGCCACCGGCGGGCGATCCGCGCGATCGACGAGGGCAGGTTCGCCAGGGAAATCACCCCGGTCGGCGGCGTGACGACGGACGAGGGCCCGCGCCGGGACACGTCGCTGGAGAAGATGGCCGCCCTGGCGCCGCTGCGGGAAGGCTGGGAGATCACCGCGGCGACCGCGTCGCAGATCTCGGACGGCGCGGCTGCGCTGATGATCGCCTCGCAGGACGCGGTCGAGCGGCACGGTCTAACCCCGCGAGCGCGCATCCACGCGCTGACGGTGATCGGCTCTGACCCGGTGTTCATGCTCACCGGGCCGATCCCGGCGACCGAGCAGGCGCTGGCCCGGGGCGGGCTCGGCATCGAAGATATCGACGTGTTCGAGGTCAACGAGGCGTTCGCGCCGGTGCTGATCGCCTGGTCCGCGGACACCGGGGCGTCCCTGAAAAAGACCAACCCGAACGGCGGCGCGATCGCGCTTGGTCACCCGCTCGGCGCCACCGGCGCGATCACGATGACCAAGCTGCTGCACGAGCTTGAGCTCACCGGCGGTAGGTACGGCCTGCAGACCATGTGCGAGGGCGGCGGACAGGCGAACGCCACGATCATCGAGCGCCTCGCCTAGCCAGAAGCACGGCAAGCTGCCCGTTCCATGATCACGGAGGATCCGGGCGTCCGTCCCCAGAATTCTCCGTGATCATGAAATTCTGGCCCCTCTCCGTTCGCCGCCCGCCGCCCGGCCGTCCGCCGTGCGGCCAGTCGGCTCGCAGGGAATATACAATTCGAGTCATAGGTTCTCTCTTGTAGACGACAGAGGTTACCTGGACCGCGAGATCCGGATCCGGGTACTCACACGAGAGGTGAACTGCAGTGTTGCTGACATCGTTCGACCCATTCGCGGAATTCGACCGGCTCGCCCAGCGGGCGTTCGGCACGGCGGGCGCTGCCATCGCGAGGCCGCACGCTGCCATGCGGATGGACGCCATCCGCCGGGAGGGTGACGTCCTGCTCCGGTTCGACCTGCCCGGCATCGACCCCGACAGCATCGAGGTCACCGTGGACAACGGCGCGCTGACCGTCAGCGCGAAGCGGTCCGAGGAGTACACCGAGGGTGACAAGCCGTTCATCCGCGAGCGGGTGATGGGCACCTTCACCCGCCGGCTGTACCTTGCCGACACAGCCGACGCCGACAAGATCGAGGCCGACTTCGAGGCCGGCGTCCTGACCGTGCGCGTCCCGGTCCAGGAGAAGGCCAAGCTGCGCAAGGTCGAGGTTCGCACCGACGCCAAGGCGATCACCGCCTGACGCGGCAGCGGGACCTCGGAGATACGCTGTCCGGGCCCGGCGGCCGCAATGACGAGCCGTCCGGGCCCGGACCCATCCATGGAGTGAGCCGTGCCGTCATTGCCACTTGATGACGAGAACCTGCCCCTGTTCACGGTCGGGCAGGTAGCCGAGTTGCTGGAGATCCAGCAGGCATTCCTGCGGCGGCTTGACGAGTTCCGGGTCGTGCAGCCATCCCGGTCCGCGGGCGGCCAGCGCCGCTACACGCGCAATGAGATCACTGTCGTGCAGTACGTCGTGGAACTGGTCAGCGAGGGCATGACGCTTGCTGCCGTCCGCCGGGTGCTTGAGCTTGAGGCACGCGTGAAAGAACTTGAAGATGAACGAGCCCGCCTCCGTGCTGCCCTCGCCGAACGTGATCAGCGCCCCGGGCTGCGGCGCAGCCAATGGTGACCAGCCCGCCGCCGGACCCGCGAGACCGGCAGGCGGGTGAGCGGCGGCGGCTGCGTTATCGATGGGTCTGCTGTTTTCGGCCGGCCGCCGTCAAGGCCGGTCACCCGGCGTGCCGGTGCACATTGTCGTGCTTCGACGGCCCTGGTTCCGCCGCCGCGACCCACGGACCCGGCGTGGACGGGTCGATGACGCCGTCCTCCAGCCAGGTGTAGCGGCCGGCCAGGACGCGCCGGGAGACCGCGACATCGGCGGCGTCGCTGTTGGCCCACAGCTGGCTGAACAGCTCCTCGCAGCGCAGCCTGGCCTGCGTGCAGAACGCGCTGGCCAGCTCGAATCCCGTCTCGCCGCGCCCGTCGGCGGTGGCGTCGGCCGCGTCCTGCTGGGCGCGGGTGCAGGCGGCGCTCATCGCGTACAGCTCGGCGCCGATGTCGACGATCCGGCCGAGGAAGCCCTGCTTGCGCTCCAGCTTGCCCTGCCAGCGGGCCATGCCGTAGAAGGTGACGCGGGCCAGCTTCCTGCTCGCCCGCTCCACGTACCGCAGGTTCCCGGCGAGCGGGCCGAACTCGGCATATGCCCCCGGCTGCTGCCCCTTGCCGGTGACCAGGGTAGGCAGCCATTTCGCGTAGAACCCGCCGGCCTTCGCGGCCGCCCTGGCCTTGCGCCCGGCCGGCACGCCGGGCTCGATCAGCTCGCCGGCCGCCGCGAGGTGCGCGTCCACGGCCTCGCGGGCGATGAACAGCCGCATGATCTCCGACGAGCCCTCGAAGATCCGGTTGATCCGCATGTCGCGCAGCATCTGCTCGGCCGGGATGCCACGCTCGCCGCGCGCGGCCATCGAGGCTGCCGTCTCGTAACCGCGCCCGCCGCGGACCTGGACGAGCTCATCGACGATCTGCCAGCCCATCTCGGAGCAGTACAGCTTGGCGAGCGCCGCCTCGATCCTGATGTCCTGCCGCTTGCCGTCGGCCAGCTGGCTGGACAGCTCGACGACGGCCTCCAGCGCGTAAGTGGTCGCGGCGATGAACGAGAGCTTCCTGGCTACCGCCTCGTGCTCGCCGACCGGACGGCCCCACTGGACGCGCTCGGACGACCACTCCCTGGCGATCTTGACGGCTAGCTTGCCGGCCGCCGCGCAGCTGGCCGGGAGCGACAGACGGCCCGTGTTCAGCGTGGTGAGGGCGATCTTCAGGCCCCTGCCCTCCTCGCCGATCCGGTCGCTGGCCGGCACCCGGACCTGGTAGAACCTGGTGACCCCGTTCTCGAGCCCGCGCAGTCCCATGAACTTGTTGCGCTGCTCGACCGTGATGCCGTCGGCCTTTGCCTCGACCACGAACGCGGTGATGCCGCCGCGGTGACCATCGCTCCTCGGCACCCGGGCCATCACCACCAGCAGGTCAGCGACTACTCCGTTGGTGGTCCACAGCTTGACGCCGTTCAGCACGTACTCGGAGCCGTCGGCGGACGGCTCCGCCGTGGTGCTCAGCCGGGCCGGGTCGGAGCCGACATCGGGCTCGGTCAGCAGGAACGCGCTGATCTCGCCCCGGGCGCACCTGGGCAGGTAACGCTGTTTCTGCTCGTCGGTGCCGAACTGGGCGATCGGCTGCGGCACGCCGATGGACTGGTGCGCGGAAAGCAGCGCGGCGATGGCAGGCGATACCGACCCGGCGATGATCAGCGCGCGGTTGTAGTAGAGGTAGCTGAGGCCGAGCCCGCCGTACTCGGGCGAGATCTTGATGCCGAACGCGCCGAGATCGGCGAGGCCCTTGACCACCTCGTCCGGGATCTTCGCGTCCCGCTCGATGACCGCGCCGCTGACGGATGTCTCGCAGAACTCACGCAGCCGGGCGCAGAACTCCTCGCCCCGGCGGGCCAGGTCGTCGTCCTGGCGCGGCTGCGGGTACACCAGGCCGAGCTGGAAGTCGCCAAGGAACAGTTGCTTGCCGAAGCTCGGCTGCAGCCAGGCCGACTCCCTGGCCGCCTCGGCGACCTGCCGGGCCTGCCGCTCGTCGACAAGGCGGGCAGGCCCCGCGGCGTGCTGGCCGGATCCCGCGGCGTGCTGGCCGGATCCCGCGGCGTGCTGGCCGGGCTGCTCGGGGTGCTGGCCGGATCCCGTGGCGTCCTGGCTGGGCTGCTCGGGTTGCTGCTGCGCGCGCTCGCTCATGAGGCCGTCCTCGTTCTCGCCGGGTCACTGGAACTACTTCCCAGTAATACCGGCCGGTAACGCGGGCGGCGGGGACCGGACGGGCCGCTGGTCCCCGGTCAGCTACGGCGGGGTCAGTCCCCGGGCTCGTACTTGAACGAGACCTGCAGCTTGGTGCGGTAGGTGATGGCCCCGCTCTCGTCAAGGTGGATGTCCTGCTCGACAACCTCGGCGACCCGGAGATCACGGATTGTCTGGCTCGCGGTCCTTATCGCCTCGGCGGCGGCCTCTTCCCACGAAGTGCTGCTGGTTCCGATGAGGTCAATTACCTTGTACACGCTCATGAGGTCTCCTCTTAACGGCGTCGCCGCCGCACCTGATATGCGGTGCCGGGCGTCGGGCTGATTCCGCCAAATTAGTAAATCATGATTCACTTTCCTGGTGGCGCGACCGCGCGGGATCGATGACGAGAGGCTGCTGTCTGCCGCCCAGGCGCTGCTGTTCGAGGTGGGCCCGGCGGCCTTCACGTTGCAGAAGTCCGCGCGGCGGGCTGGCGTCTCCGCGGCCACGCTGATCAAGCGGTTCGGGTCCAAGCAGGAGCTGCTGCTGGCGTTGAACCGGCGGTGGGCCGCGTCGATCGAGCCGGGGATGACGGCGGCGGCCGAGGGCCATGACACGCCGCTCGGGCGGCTGCGCGCCGCGGCCCTGTGGGGCTACGCGGACCTCGACTCCCCGGCTAATGCGGCCAGCCAGCTCGCGGCGCTCGCGCTTGACCTGCAGGACGAGAAGATGCGGGAGTTGCTCGCCGCTGGCTGGGGAACGGCCCAGCACCACCTCGCCCGGCTCGCACAGGAGGCCATCGACGCTGGCGAGCTGACCGGTCAGCCGCCGGCCGGGCAGGCCGCGAGGATTCTCCTCGCGGCCGGCGAGGGCACCTGCCTGGCCTGGTCGGTCGCGCCGAGCGGCTCGCTGGTTTCCCGGGTGGAAGCTGATCTTGACGCGATCCTGGCCGCATGGAGTACGGGGACCGCGTTTAGCGGGCCGGGCCGGGCTGGGCCGGGCTGGGCGGGGCGGCGCTGCGGTCCTGCCCGGCCCGGCGGGTCAGGGGCCGGCCGCTAGCGGTAGCCGAGTTCGGTCGCTGGCCTGCCCGGATCCTGGATCTCCACGAGATACCGCCAGCAGTCCGGCTGGGTGCCGTCGGCGTCGGTGACGCCGTAGGTTCGCGCGAGCTGCGCGCTGGAGACGATCGTGCCCGCGTAGCGCGCGGCCCGGGGGTCGGCGGCCAGCGCCGCGATCGCCCGTCCGACGTAGGCCGGAGACTCCGAGATGCAGAAATGCGGCTCGTCCGGCAGGGCGTCCCGCCAGTTCTGCTCGGTGACGCCGAAATGCTCCAGCATCCGCTCCGATCGCAGCCAGCCGGGGGTGACCGCGACAGCGGTGCAGTCCAGGCCGTCGAGTTCGGCGGCCAGGCCGATGGTGATCCGCTCGACCGCGGCTTTGACCAGGTCGTAGTAGAAGCCGACCTGCTGCCGGAAGTTCTTGTTGTACTCCGACGTGCCGTCGGTCACCTCCACTACCAGGCCGCCGTCGTGACGGAGCATCAGCGGGAGGGCCTTTGCGCTGGTGATGAGGTGGGTGTCGATGCCCATCCGCAGCATCCGCAGCCCGCCGTCCAGGTCGTGTTCCCACAGCTTCTTGTCCCACTGCGCGTAGCGGTCGCCGCCGAAGATGTCGTTGACCAGGATGTCGAGACGGCCTTGTTCGTGCCCGATCAGGTCGACGAGGGCTGCCACCTGCGCGAGCTCGAGATGATCGACCCGCAGCGCCTTGCCCTTTCCGCGGGCGGCACTGATCAGCTCGCCGGTCTCCTCGATCGTCTCCGGGCGGTCCATGTCCGAGCGGCCGGCGACGCTGCTGCTTCGCCCGGTGGCGTAGACGAACGCGCCCGCCCGGGCGAGTTCCACGGCGATCGCCCGTCCGGCACCTCGCGTCGCGCCGGCCACCAGGGCGACCTTGCCAGCCAGCGGCCGGCCGGTGATTGTCTCGTTGGGCATAGCGTCTCCCGTGACGTTGTGCTGGCCTCGCCGTTAAGGGCTGAGTGCCGGGCTTTCATTAGTAAATCTGTGTTTACTAACTCCGTCAACTGGCTGGCGGAGCCGACGCCGGAGACTTGCCCTGGCGCGGTCGGCTGCCGCAGGGACCTGCCAGCGCGCCGGCGGTAGTCGGTTCGGCCGCCCGGGAGCCCGGCGTCCTTGGGCCGGCGGCTCGGCCGGCTGGGGAGTTCTGCGACTGGGGATTCGGCGGCCGCGAAGGCCGTGGCCTCTGCCGGGACCGGGCGGCTGATCAGACGTCGGCCCGGTAGAAGTTCAGGAACGACCTCGACGGCGTTGGCCCGCGCTGATCCTGGTAGCGCGAGCCGTAAACCGGCGAACCATACGGATGCTCGGCCGGCGAACTGGTCCGGAACAGGCAGAGCTGGCCGATCTTCATCCCTGGCCATAGCTTGATCGGCAGCGTGGCCACGTTGGAAAGCTCCAGGGTTACGTGGCCGGAGAATCCCGGGTCGATCCACCCGGCCGTCGAGTGCGTCAGCAGCCCCAGCCTGCCGAGACTCGACTTGCCCTCCAGCCTCCCGGCGACGTCGTCCGGGAGCGTCACGACCTCGTACGTCGAGGCCAGCGCGAACTCGCCGGGATGCAGCACGAAGGGCTCGTCGCCCGCGGTCTCGACCAGCCGGGTCAGGTCGGGCTGCTCCACCGCCGGGTCGATGTGCGGGTAGCGGTGGTTCTCGAAGACCCGGAAGAAGCGGTCGAGCCGCACGTCGACGCTGGACGGCTGGATCAGCTCAGGCGCGAATGGGTCGATCTTGACGCGGCCCGACTCGACCTGGGCCCGGATGTCGCGGTCGGAGAGGAGCACGCTGGCAACCTACCGGTTCCGGTAACATGTCGTGTCGGACCAGCCTGGCCCGTGGCTCGCGCAGTGTAGCGGGAGGCGGCTGGCGGTCACGCGGGTGTAGTTCAATGGCAGAACGTCAGCTTCCCAAGCTGATAGTGCGAGTTCGATTCTCGTCACCCGCTCCACTCAGAAACGCCATGTCAGGCGCATGATCACGAGTTTGCTTCGCTCGCATCAGGATGCGTCCCGGCGTCCGCGTGCCCGATACGTGCCCGATGGGCTCTCGATCTCGTCTAGTTCCGTCTCGACGATCGCGCTCATGGTGGCCGCGATGAGGCGGTCACGCTCGGTCGTGCGGTGCTGGTAGATCAGGGCGGCCCGGGTGGTGCTGTGACCCATCCGGCCCATCAGCTCCCGGAGGCTGGCACCAGTGGCGGCGGTGATGTGGTTTCCGGTGTGCCGGAGATCATGGAAGTGGAAGCCGGTCAGCCCGGCAGACTCGGTAGCGCGCCGCCATGTGCGGGAGAAGTTGGGTCGGCGCAGTGGGCCATTCTTCGGTCCGGCGAACACGAGGTTGTCGTCACCGGGTGCGGTGAATCGCTCCAGGTGCGTGATGATCTCCGGCAGCAAGAATGCGGGCAGGAACACGATGCGCTTGCCTGCCGTGGACTTGGGCGGGCCGGTGACGAGCGAGCCATCG
>WNGA01001667.1_pt1 | contig 46409 bp, 29 predicted proteins | sample 5400061 | NCBI WGS metagenome assembly WNGA01 (sample SAMN13153366, study PRJNA577476) | soil metagenome | isolation source: 100 cm soil or saprolite under grassland replicate 2 | place: USA:California | collected 2016-06-15
GAAAGCCGAACCGTCTCGGTCCGATGGGGTTGAAGCCCGAACGCGCGCCAGATCCTCCCGATCGACGAGTGGCTCAATCCGACGTTCTTCGCCATCGAGCGCGTGCTCCAGTGAGTCCGACCTCGCGGCGTCGACTCCAACGTCTTCGTCACTACCGCCTCTACCGCGTCGTCCGTAATCTTACGAGCTGCGCCCGGCCGCGGCTCGTCATGCAAGCCGTCGAGACGATTCGCGATGAACCTCGATCGCCACTTGCCGACGGTGCCCCGACCGGCACGAAGCTCTTGCGCAACGTCGGTGTTCGACTTCCCCGAGTCGGCGCATCGCAAAATGATCTTTGCTCGGAAGGCCAGATGCCGCGCACTTCGCGTCCTCGCAGCGAGCCGATCGAGGGCTGCGCGCTCATCAAGCGTCAATATCAGGATCTCGATCTTCGGTCGTCCAGTGCGTGCCATCCCACGCTTAGATCATTCCCTTACAACTTTGTCGATCTTTCTTTGATACGGGACACTAGGGTTACCTGATCTTGCTGCGCACGCGCTCGAGGCGGTTCTTGATCTCGTCGCTGGCGGGCGAGAGGGCGAGGGCCTTCTCGTAACTGCGGAGGGCGTCGTCGTAGCGGAGCAGCTTGAAGTAGGCGTCGCCTGCGAGCGCGAGATACTTGGGGCTCCTGGGCGCGAGGCGGGAGGCGCGGCGCGCGAAGTCCATCGCGTCGCTGTAATGGGCGCGCTCGAAGGCGACCTCCGCGAGCCCGCCGACCGCGACCGCGTTCTGGGCGTCGGCGCGTACCGCGCGGGTGAAGGCGGCCTCCGCCTCGGTCAAACGGCCGCGCGCCATCGCGGCAGCTCCGGCCTCGGCGGCGGCGCGCGACGCGGCCGGGTCGCGGGGCGCGTCCGGATCGTCGATGCCGTGACGCTTACCCTTGGACGAAGCGCTCGCGCCGGACGGGGGAGCGACCGGGGTCCCCGTCGGTAACACCATGGTGGCGGCGACGGGAGCGGGGGGAGCGGGCGGCGGCACTTCCTCTCTGGCGCGTTCGCGCGACTGCGCGTCGTCGGGGTCGAGCTCGGCGACCATCGCGTAGAGCGGCCGCGCCTCGTCCTTGCGGCCCGGCGCCGTCAGCGCCAGCCGCGCCTCGGACAGCCGCCCGCGGGTCGCCGCGAGGAAAACCCGCGTCGCGGCGTCCTTCGCCTCGTCGCCGGGCGCGGCGGCGGCCGCGACCGCCACCGCCGGGCGCTTGCCGTCCTTGCGCCTGTGCTCCTCGGGGACGAGCTCCGCCTTGCGCTGCAGCTCGGCGTCGTCGGGCTGAAACAGCAGCGCCTCCTTGTATTTCGCGGCCGCCAGATCGGGGAGATCCGCCTTCACGAGCTCGTTGCCGATCATCGCCAGCGCCGAGGCGTACGCCCGCCGCAACATCGCCGCGCCGGGCGACTTGCGCTTGAGCTGCTCCGCCGCGCCCTCTGCGGTCTGGATGAAGTGCAGCGCGGACGCGTCTTCGGGACGAACGTAGCGTTCGGCGCGCGCCGCTTGATCGGCGCGCATCAGCGCCGCCCCGACCTCGGGCGCCTCCTCGGTCTTGGTCACCTCGACGCGCACCTCGCGCACCACGACGGTGGGCTTGCGCAACATCAGATAGCCCGCGCTCGCGAGCGACAACGCCGCGACCACCGACGCCGCCATCGCGATCGCCCGCCGCGGCTTGTTTCGAGACGGCATCCGCTCCGCCAGCCGGCCGCGCCACTCGTCATCCACCGCGGGGAGGTCGAGGTCGTCCCACGCGGTGGTGAGCCCCGACGCGATCTGCGCCTCGCACAGCAGCGCCTCGACCTCGGCCATGTTGGCGGGCCGCGCGGCTGGATCTTTCTCGAGCAGCCGCATGACGACGGTGGCGAGCTCGGCGGGGATCTTCTTCCCCGATTGCGCGAGCGGCGCGGGGGGGTCTTTCATCTGCATGATCAGCGTCGCGCCGGGATTCTTGCCGTGAAACGGCACCCCGCCGCTCAACATCTCGTAAGCCATCACGCCGAGGGCGTAGATGTCGCTGCGCAGATCGTAGGGCCGCCCCGCGCAACGTTCGGGCGAGATGTATTCGGGCGTGCCGGCGATGACGTCGGGGCTCTCGGTCTCGGCGCGCACGAGGCCCGCGATCCCGAAGTCGACGACCTTGACTGCGTCCTCGCGCTTGCCCTGCGGCAGCAGCATGACGTTGTCGGGCTTGACGTCGAGGTGGACGATGCCCTTGTCGTGGGCGGCGCCCAGCGCTTTGCACACCTGACGCAGGATTGGGATCGCGCGCGCGGCGGCGATCTCGGACAGCTGGCGCAGCACCCGGCCCAGCGACTGGCCCTCGAGGTACTCCATCACGAAGAACACGCGGCCGTCGGCCAGCTCGCCAAAGTCGGTGACGTCGCAGATGTACCCGCTGCCGATCTTGGACGCCGCGCGCGCTTCGTGACGAAACCACTGCAGGCTCTCGGCGTTGGACGCGACGTCCCCGCGCAATAGCTTGAGGGCAACCTTCTTCTCGAGGTCGACGTGTTCGGCGGCGTAGACGGTGCCCATCCCACCTTCGCCGACAGTCGACAGGATGCGGTAGCGCGTCCCGGGAATGACCTGTCCGGCGGGCAGATCAGGCGCGGGCACGGCGCCCGGCTGTGGGCGGGGGGCGCCGCCGCCCGCCTCGAGCCGGGTCAGCGTGATCGCCTTCCAGGTGGGCGGGCCCGCTCCGTGCCGGGGATCCATCTTCTTGGCGATCTCGGACAGCGACGCGCGATCGGGGACGTCGGCGCCCGCGGTCGCGCGCACGAGCTCGCCCGCGGTGGCCTGTACGCTGGCGGCGTTGCCACCCCGCAGGGTGCGTAGCATCGCGGCGAGCGCGGTGCGGACGTCGTCGGCGTCGGTCAGTCGATCGATAGCGCTCGCGGACGTCGCGCGGACGATGATGCGTGCGAGCAGCGGCGGCGCCGACGTGCCCACGAGGCTGCCCAGCAGGCGCCCGATCAAGAGCACGTCGCCCGCGGCGCCGGTGCGGGCGGTGGCCGGATCGTCACCACCCAACTCGTCCTGGGTGCCGACCTCGGACAGCACCGAGCCGTAGTGGATGAGCTTCACCTCGCCGTCGGTCGACACCACGATCGAGCGTGGCGACAGCGACACAGGCGCGCCGGCGCCGCCCGGGCGGCGCGCCGCCGCTCGCCGGAGCGCGCCCAGCCCCGCCGCCACCTCCATCGCGACGAACACCGCGACGTCGGTTGGGAACGCGTGGCCCTCCGCGCGCCTTCGCTTCGCAAGCGACGCGAGGTCGACGCCCTCGACCAGCTCGCTGACGAAGAACAGTTTGTCGTCGAGCATGCCGACGTCGTAGATCTGGACGAGGTTGCCGTGGATCCGGCGCACCAGCTGGGTGGCTTCGTCGCGTAGCGCGTGGACCAGCCCGGGCCGCGCGCGGACGGTGTCGTTCAGGATCTTGAGCGCGCAGAACCGCTCGATCTCGACCGGACGCAGCGCCGCGAACACGTCGCCCCGGCTGCCCGCCGCGACTCGGCGCAGGAGCGCGAAGCTGCCGAACGTCCTGGGTAAGGCGGCGTCTTCGGGCGAGAGCCCCCGCATGGTCGGGTTTGGCATCCACCCCGATCGTACAGGAGTCTCGACCCGGGAGGGAGCTAGGACGCCTCGATCCGGCGCCCACGACGCTGGGCGAGCCGGATCGCCGGCACGACGCTTGACGGGCGATCTCCACTTCTCATCGAAGCCGGTAGAGGCTCACGGGCCCGATTGTGACGGCTTCAAAAACCTCGCTGCCGAGGGGGGGCGGATCCTCGCTCTTCTGTAGTCGGTACATGAAGTTCCGAGCGGTTGCCTCCCAGCGGATCGGGGCGACGAGGGCGACTCGCGAGAAGATCGCATGCGTGTACGTCGTTCCCACGAAGCCGAAATCGAGGCGCGCCGAGCAGGCGGCCGGTAGGCGTCCAGCGGCGGCACAGTCCCGCAAGACGCGCGCCGCGACAGCGCGATGCACGGCGAGGCCGTTGCGGCCGTCGATCCTTCGCGAGATCGTCAGCGTCGCTTCGATACCTCCGGCGCAGACGATAGCGCCGAGACCGAGCATGGCCACCCGGAGCCAGCGGTCGCCGAACGCAGCGCGCGCGCCCGCCGCGAACAAGACGAAAACGAAGGGCAACGTGGGCGTCAGGTAATGGGCAAACACCTGCTTGCCTGTCAGCGCCAGCAACCCCGCGTCGGCGACCACGGCAACGAGCGCGGCCACCGCGAAAGGACGCAACGATTCGGGTGCGTTCGACGCGCCGGGCGCCGCGCTTGGGAGAGCCGACCGGCGCCGCGCGAGCGCGGCACGCAGCGTGGTGGCAGCGGCCAGCACCAATAGAGCGGCGGAGACGATCAGCGCCACGAGTCGCAGCGGGTGAAAGGGACGGGCTGCGCTTCCGTGCCAGAGGGCGTGCCAGGCCGCCGCTTCGTCGAGTCCGCCCCAGTAGCCGGACAGCTCGTGATACGTCACGTCCAGGGTCAGGAACCGCAGCACGTAGAGCGGAGCGAGGACGAGATTGATAGGCCTCGTGTGCTTGTCGGGGGCGAACGTCTCGGCGAAGAACGCGCGCGTGTCGCCGAAGCCGGTCTGAACTTCGTTCACCACGAACGGGACGTAAGACAGCGCTGCCAGCGCGAAACCGAGGCCAAGATACCGCCGATTCCAGTGCCGCGCGTTTCCCCACACGATGGGCACCAGCGCCAACCACACGACCGGCGCCGAGCTGTGAAACTGCGGAAGCGCCAGACACGCGATGGGTAGGACCGCGACCCACGCGGAGCTCGGACGCTCGCGCAGCTTGAGCGCCGCGAGCAGCGCCAGCTGCTCGAACACCAAGAAGGCATGTGGATTCCACACGCGGTCCGCGAACAATGCGCTCCAGGGCGAGCAGGCAAGCAACACGGCAGCGAATGTGGCAGCTGGGTCGCCGAACGGTCGGCGCAGCGCTTGCCAGAACATCCAAACCATGGCCGCGCCCATGAGCTCGAAAAACACATTGCCGGCTTCGGGCGCGCGCGTGAAAAATTGGGGTAGCGCGGCCAGCCAATAGGTTAGCGGCCCCGGATGCCGCGCTTGTCCGCTGGTGATTATCGGCCCGAGCAGCGGGAAGCGGACGCCGTGCGCGATGTCCATCCCGGTCGCGTAGTCGAGCGCCTCGTCCCCGGTGAAGCGGGCGGTCTCCACCAGCGCCAAGCGCAGCAGAGCCGCCCCGACGAAGATCGCCATTCCGATCCGGAAGCTCCAGCGTCGAGACACGCCGTTCACGCTCGCCGGTTCTAACACGGACCAAATCGCGGGACGCCGTGGATGACCGGCGGCGCTCCCGGTGTTCGGTGCGAGGAACGCTTCCGGCCGCGCGAGCCCGGCTGGGAGACTCTCGCACAAATAGCCGCAAACTCGCGCTGCGCGAGAGCGGCTAGCGCCGGTGGGCCGCCAGTGCCCAGAAGCTGAGGCCGGGCAAGGGAACTCCCACGTCGGCGAGCCGGCGCGAGACGGCGTTGTCGACGCGAAGGGCGCGCTCCACGACCGCGGAGAACAGCGGTCCCCGCCGCCACTCGCCGAGATTAGCCGGCGGGCGGGCCGGCCACCCCAGCCGTCGGCCGACGGCCTCGCGCGCCGCCGCGAGCGCGCGGACCGGGAGCAGCGCGTGGAACAACCCGCCGCTGCGAAGCACGTCCAGCTCCGCGGCCGCGAGCAGGGCGCGACACGCCGCCGGTCGGTAACGCCGATGGTGGCGGAGCGCGCGATCGTGCTCGGTGTAGAGCGACGGCCACGCCGGAACCGAGACCAGCGCGACGCCGTCGGGGGCGAGATTGTCGGCCACCAGCCGGCGGAGAAACCCGACGTCGTCTTCGACGTGCTCGAGCACGTCGAGCAGCAGCACGACGTCGAAGCGGCGTGCCGGGACCACGCGCGAAAACCTCATCCCTCGCGCGGCGCCGCCGCCGAGGCGGTCGAGGTCGGGGTCGGTGTAGTGTTCGTCCACGCACACCATCTCGCTGCCCGCGGGGAAACGCGCGAGAACCTCCTTCGACAAGTAGCCGTCGCCGGCGCCGACGTCCAAGAGCGCGCGCGGTTGGCGGCCGGATCGATCGTCGCCGAGCGTCTGTGAGAAGAACCGCGCGCGCGCCACCTCCCAAGGGTGACGTCGACCGAGCTGCGCGGGGATCTCGCGAAGGTCCATGACCTGCGCTTCAGGCTAGCGCGGCGAGCCGCGTGTCGCGATCAGCGCGAACAGGGACGCGCCTCCGAACAGCGCGACCATGCCCCAGAACGGGCGGTCGCCGGGGTCGAGCAGATAGCGCGCGAAGCCGCGGCCGAGGGCCGGAGCGGCGAGCAGCGTCACGACGATCTGGCGGACGGGGCTGTAGCTGATCGCGCCGAAGCGCTCGAGCAGGAACTCGAGCGTGACCGGCAACGGCAGGAGGTAGAGCAGCGTCTTGTCCCACGCCGCCGGCCACGCGATCCCGGCGAGCGACAGCCCTGCGACCAGGAACGCCAGCGGGTACAGCACTGCGCACCGCCGGCACACGTGCACCGCGCCCACCCGAAAGCAGCGGTCGTACTGCTCGGGCCGGTGATGCGAAAGCCACATGGGCTCGCATCATATCGCTAGCTCTAGCGAAACTCGTTTTGCAGCTCGTCGAGCGCGGCTTTGCCCGGGCAGAGCTTTTCGAACGCGACCTGCGACAGCGGGACGTCGGTGGTCTTGTTGGTGTCGTGCATGTCGCTGGCCTGCTTGTCGACGAACAACAACCCGGTCGCGATCTCGCCCCGGGTGCGGTGGAGCTCGAGGTGGGCGGCGGCTCGCGACCGATCGGTGGGGTCGTAGTCCTCGGCGACCTTCCGCAGCCGGACCTCGCTGCCGTCATGCAGCCGCACGCTCATCGCGGTGCCGGCCCGGTAGTCGGCGGTGATCTCCTGCGCAAACGGCACGAAGTCGGCGTGCACCAGCTGCAAGAGATGCTTGCGGGTGTGGAGGTAGCTCTTGGTCGAGCCTTCGTGGTCGTTGAAGGTCACGCACGGCGAGATCACGTCGACCAGCGCGAACCCCTTGTGGGACAGCGCCGCCTTGAGGATCGGCACCAGCTGGCCCTTGTCGCCGGAGAAGCTGCGGGCGACGAAGGTCGCGCCCAGGTCCAGCGCCAGCGCCACCGGGTCGATGGGGCCGAACTTGTTGGCCTCGCCCCGCTTGCTCTTGGAACCGACGTCCGCCGACGCCGAGAACTGGCCCTTGGTCAGGCCGTAGACGCCGTTGTTTTCGATCACGTACAGCATGTCGACGTTGCGGCGGATGGCGTGCACCAGCTGGCCGATGCCGATCGACAGCGAATCGCCGTCGCCCGAGATGCCGATGTACGTGAGATCGCGGTTGGCGGCGTTGGCGCCGGTCGCGATCGACGGCATCCGCCCGTGCGCCGAATTGAAACCGTGAGCGCCGCTGACGAAGTAGGTCGGCGTCTTCGACGAGCACCCGATGCCGGAGAGCTTGGCGATCATGTGGGGCGGCGTCTCGAGCTCGTAGAACGCGCGCACGATCGCGGCGGTAACCGAGTCGTGGCCGCAGCCCGCGCACAGCGTGGACATCGAGCCTTCGTAGTCGCGCAGGGTCAGCCCCAGCTTGTTGGGGCGCAAGTGCGGGTGAGCGACGGTCGGTTTGGGTGACGGCATCAGCTTTGCCCCTTGTCGGTCATTCCTTGTCCAGCTTGGCGGTCACGCCGTCGATCACGTGGCGCGCCGACAGCGGGAAGCCGCTGTAGACCAGCACCGAGTGCAGCTTCTCCTTGGGGGCGCTGGTCTCCATCGTCAGCAGCGTACGCAGCTGCCCGTCGCGGTTTTGCTCGACCACGAACACCTTTTCGTGCGCCGACAGAAACTGCTCGACGGTGTCGTCGAAAGGAAACCCGCGGACGCGCATGTAGTCCCCGACGATCCCGCGCTCGGCCAGCGCCGTCACCGCCTCGCGCACCGCGGGGTCGCAGCCGCCGAGCGAGACGATCCCGAAGGTGGCGTCGGTCTGGCTGCGGATCACCGGCGCCGGCACGTGTTTGGCGGACGCCTTGTGCTTGCGCGCCAGGCGGTCCATCACCTCCTGGTACTCGGACGGAATTTCGGTGTAGCCGCCGAACTTGTTGTGGCCCGAGCCGCGGGTGAAGAACGCGCCCTTCGGGTGTACGCCGGGCAACGAGCGCGCAGCGACGTGGTCGGCGTCCTCGTTGGTGTAGCGGAGGAACTTGGGCAGCTTCTCCAGCGTCGCGGCGTCCAGCACGCGGCCGCGATCCGGGCGGTAGCTGTCGTCCCACTTGAGCCGCGGGCACACCCAGTCGTTCATCCCGATGTCGAGGTCCGACAGCATGAATACCGGGGTCTGGAACCGCTCTGCGAGGTCGAAGCTCTTCACCGCGAAGTGAAAGCACTCCTCCGGATTGGCGGGAAACAACAGGATGTGTTTGGTGTCGCCGTGCGACGCGTACGCGCAGGCGAGAATGTCGCCCTGCTGGGTGCGGGTCGGCATGCCCGTCGATGGGCCGGTCCGCTGTACGTCGACGATCACCGCCGGGATCTCGGCGTAGTACGCGAGGCCGATGAGCTCGCTCATCAGCGAGATGCCGGGCCCGGCGGTGGAGGTGAACGCGCGCGCGCCGTTCCAGGACGCGCCGATCACCATGCCGATCGCCGCCAGCTCGTCCTCGGCCTGCAAGATGGCGTGGTTGGCCTTGCCGGTCTCCGGATCCTTGCGGTACTTGGTGCAGAGTTCCTTGAATGCGTCCATCACGCTGGTCGCTGGCGTGATCGGGTACCACGCCGCCACCGTCGCGCCCGCGTACAGACAGCCGAGCGCGGTGGCGGTGTTGCCGTCGATCAGGATGCGGTCGTCGGTCGCATGCATCTTCTCGAGCCGCGTCGGCAGCGGGCAGTCGAAGTTCTCGATCGCATAGTCGTAGCCGGCGCGGATGGCGCGGTGGTTGGAGTCGCGCAGCGCCTTTTTCTTGGAGAACTTCTCGTCGAGCAGCTCGTCGATGACGCCCATGTCGACGTCGAGCAGCGCCACCAGCGCGCCGAGGTAGGCGATGTTCTTCATCAGGATCCGCTCGCGCGGCTCGTGAAAAATCTCGTTGCACATCTTCGCGAACGGCACCCCCAGGAACATGACGTCGGGCCGCGCCAGCTCGGCGTCGAGCGGCCAGCTCGAATCGTAGAGCAGCGTCCCGCCCGAGCGGACCTCGGCTACGTCGCGCGCGTAGGTCTCGACGTTCATCGCCACGACGATGTCGTAGTCGAGCGAGCGCGCGACATGGCCGTCCTTGTTGACGCGCACCTCGTACCAGGTCGGCAGCCCCTGAATGTTCGACGGAAACAGGTTCTTGCCCGACACCGGGATGCCCATGCGGAAGATCGCCTGCATGAGCAGGCCGTTCGCACTCGCGGACCCGGTGCCGTTGACGTTGGCGAGCTTGAGCGCGAAATCGTTGATCTTGACGACTTGCTGTTGGTGCACCGGTGCTATCCCGTCGTTAGCGCGTGGTTTCGCCGGCAAGTGGTAGGTGGAGCTCGAGCTTCGCCATGTCCCACGCCGCCGTCGGGCAGCGCTCGGCGCACAGCCCGCAATGCACGCACACGTCCTCGTCCTTCACCATCACCCGTCCGGTCTGGGGCAGCGAACCCGACACGTACACGTCTTGCGTCGTGTTATTCGCCGGCACCGTCAGCCGCTTGCGCAGCTCCGGCTCCGCGGCGTTGGGCGTAATCGTCAGGCAGTGCACCGGGCAGACGTCGATGCAGGCGTCGCACTCGATGCACTTCTTGTCGGTGAACACCGTCTGGATGTCGCAGTTGAGACAGCGTTCGACCTCTCGCGCGGTCTGCACCGGGTCGAACCCGAGCTCGACCTCGATCGATAGCTGCTTGAACCGCTCGGCGAGATCGACGTGTTTCATCTTGGCGCGCTTGGACGGGTCGTAGTCGTTGCTGTAGCTCCACTCCGACAGGCCCATCTTCTGCGTGATGAGGTTCATCCCCGGCGCCGGGCGCTCGGTGATGGCGACGCCGCGGCAGTGGTTGTGGATCGAGATCGCCGCGTCGTGCCCGTGCGCGACCGCCCAGATGATGTTCTTGGGGCCCCACGCCGAGTCACCGCCGAAGAACACGCCGGCCCGGGTCGAGGCCTTCGTGACCTCGTCGACCTTGGGCATGTCCCACTTGCCGAACTCGATGCCGATGTCGCGCTCGATCCACGGGAACGCGTTCTCCTGGCCGATCGCCACGATGACGTCGTCGGCTGGGAGAAAAACCGTCTCCACGACGGTCGAGGTCTGGCGGCCCTTGCCGTCGGTCTTCCACTCGACGCGCTCGAACTCCATCCCCCGGAGCTTGCCGTTTTCGACCACGAACCTGGTTGGGACGTGGTTGACGAGGATGTCGACGCCTTCTTCCTCGGCGTCGTCGAGCTCCCAGGGCGACGCCTTGAAATAAGGCCGCGGACGGCGCGCCATGACCTTCACGCTCTTGCCGCCCAGGCGGCGCGCGGAGCGGCAGCAGTCCATCGCCGTGTTGCCGACGCCGATGATGAGCACACGCTCGCCGATTGACGAGATGTGATCGAACGCGAGGCTCTCCAGCCAGTCGATGCCGATGTGAATGTTCGCGCCCGCTTCCTTGCGGCCCGGCAGCTCGAGGTCCTTGCCGCGCGGCGCGCCCGAGCCGACGAACACGGCGTCGTAGCCCTCGGCGAGCAGCGCCTTGAGGCTGCCGATCGGCGCGCCGTAGCGGACCTCGACGCCCATGTCGACGATCATCGCGATCTCGTCGTCCAGCACCTTGGCTGGCAGCCGGAAGCTGGGGACGTTGGTCCGCATCAGGCCACCCGGCAGCGTGTTTTTCTCGAAGATGGTGACCTCGTAGCCGAGCGGCGCGAGATCGTTCGCGACCGTCAGCGACGCGGGGCCGGCGCCGATGCAGGCGACGCGCTTGCCGTTCTTGGTCGCGGGCGGCTTCGGCAGCCGCGCGCTCACGTCACCGCGCAGGTCGGCCGCGACGCGCTTGATGCGGCAGATCGCGACCGGCGTATCCTCGACCCGGCCGCGGCGGCACGCGGGCTCGCACGGGCGATCGCAGGTGCGGCCGAGGATGCCCGGAAACACATTCGATTCGCGGTTCAGGATGTACGCGTCGTCGAACCGTCCCTGCGCCACCATCCGGATGTACTCGGGCACGTTCGTGTGCGCGGGACACGCCCACTGGCAATCGACGACCTTGTGGAAGTACGACGGGTTGCGGACGTCGGTGGGATTCAAAGCAGGGGCTCTAAGGAGGACCTTGCGGGGGCGGAGAAATATCTACGCCGGGGCCAGCATGATAGCAAGACCGCCGCGAAAATCAGGCTCAAGGCGACGCCGGACGGTAGCCGAGCTTGTGGATCGACCCGCCGAGATCGTCGGAGAAAGTCAGGAGGCCAGCGCCGTCGATCAGCATCGAGACCGGCCGCACACCCCAGCCGCCCTCGACCGGGCCGGCGTCGGCGCCGCCCGCTTGCCCGACGAAGGTTTCGGCGGCGGTCGGGCGGCCGCCGCCCATGCGCAGCCGGATGATGGTGCGCCCGACGGCGCCGATCTCGCGGTTCCACGACCCGTGCGCGGTCACGAACAGGTTGCCCGCGTACTCGACGGGGTAGCCCTTGCCCCGGTACTCGATGATGTCGAGCGGCGCGAGGTGCGCGCCGAGCGCGAACGCCGGCGGAACGACGAGCGCCGCATCCTGACAGCGCGCTTCGGTGAACCCGCCCGGCTGATCGGGGTCGAGGTGCTGCGTGCCGGGGCCCTTGGCACCGGTCCCGGTCCAGATGCCCTCGCTCCAGCAGAACGGATAGCCGTAGTTGCGCCCCGGGCGTTCGGTGTCGAACAGGTTCACTTCTTCAGCCGGATTGTCGTAGTGGATGTCGGCGCCGCCCAGCATCAGGTTGTCGCGGCCGTTCTCGACGCCCCACATCCGGCCCTGGCTGTCGAGGCTGAGCCCGACCTCGTTGCGCAAGCCGGCCGCGAACAGCTCTCCCCCCATCGCGGCGTAGCCGCCCGCAGGGATGGTCCTGAGATCGTAACGCCGGATTTGGGCGCGGCTGGCGGGCGGCGTTTGAGGAGTGGCCGGCGCGTCGACGTTGCTGGCGCTGCCGATGTTGACGTAGAGGCGGTTCTTGCCGTCGACGAGCAGGGTACGCGACGTGTGCCCGCCGCTATCGATGCCCTGGACCACGACCTCGGGTGTCGCCGTGGTCGTGTGCAATCCAGCGACATACGGGAACCGAAATACGGTGGTGTCGCTGGAGACGTAGAGGTGAGTTGCGGTCAGGGCGAGGCCGTGGTTGGCGCCCGCGACGGATGAGAACCGCTCGTGCTCGTCGATCGCCGAGATGCCGTCGCCGTTCGCGTCGTACGCTACCCAGACCTCGCCCGCTACCGAGACGAACAGATCGCCGTTCGGCGCCAACGCGATCTGGCGCGCGCCGGCGAGCGTGTCGGCGTACTTGTAGAGGCAGAAGTGCGGGTCGGCGGTCCAGGCGACCTCCATCGCCGATGCCGGAATGTTGCTGCAGGTGTCCGCGGGGAGGGGGCCCTTGCTGGTGCTGCAGCCTGCGACCAATGACGCGCACAAAACAAAACGCCACATGCGGCACTGATTGTATCGCCCTGCGGCACGCGGAGAAAACCTCCGCGGGCGATCGAGACGGAGCGATCCCGACCGCCCGCCGCCCCCAACTTGAAAGTCCCGAACCCGATCGCGTCGAGCGTAGCGCGGCTTGGCCGCGCGAAGCTCATCGCGGGGGGCGCGGGACCCTCCCAGGGTCCCGAACCCGATCGACGCTCAATCAATCAACGAACGCCAGATTGATCCGCGGTGCGCGGGCGGGAAATGAGCGGGGTGCAGCATCTCGGCGAGGATGCCGGGCGTGTCGAACAGCAGCGGGCCCGATCGGTTGAAGTAGAGGTTGCCGTCGGCGACGAACACGCGGCCGCCGCGTACCGCGCGCAGCCGCGACCACCCCGGGCGCGACGCGAGTGCGGGCATCTCGGCGAACGTTCGCTCGACGCCGAAGCCGCAGGGCGCGACCACGAGCACGTCGGGATCCGCCTCGACGACCGCTTGCCAGGGCGTGGTGGTCGAGCGCGCGCCCGGGCGGCCGAGGACCGAGCGGCCGCCGGCGATCTCGACCAGCTCCGGGCCCCAGTTGCCCATCGCGAACGGCGGATCGATCCACTCGAGGCAAGCGACCGGGACGCGGGGCAGGGACGCGGTGCGCGCCGTGAGCGACGCGAGCCGCGCGCGGATCTCCGCCACCAGCGCGCGGCCGGCGTCGGCCGCGCCCAGAACCTCCGCCACCCGCGTGAACCCATCGAGGATGTCGGCGATGGATCCGGCGTCGAGCGCGACCACCGGTTTGCGGTCGAGGCGCGGGATGACGTGCGCGAGATCAGCAGGTCCGATCGCGCAAACCTCGCAGTGGGTCTGGGTGATGAGCACGTCGGGCGCGAGCTCGGTGAGCAGCGCCTCGTCGACGAAGTAGAGCGGTTGGCCGGAGCGCAGCCGCTCGCGGACCCGCGCATCGATCTCTGCGCTCGTGCCGGTGACGTCGAACGCGGGGTGGCTCAGCACCGGCAGCCGGGTTACCCACGGCGGCGTGTCGCATTCGTGCGACCGACCGACCAGCCGCTCACCAAGGCCGAGCGCGCACACGAGCTCGGTTCCGCTCGCGAGCAGGGAGGCGATTCGTCGCGGCGCCACCGGCATGCGACATCCTACCTGGAAGGGTTCGCCGATCTGCGCTGCACAGACTGTGCAGCGCAGAATCGAACAGCTTGTTCAGCGCGCCGACGCGGGCCGCGCGCGGTCGAGGGTTGGCGCGAGGCACGGGGATTGCTTTGACGGCCGGCATGACCATCGCCGATCTTCAAACGATGCCCACCTACCACGGGTGGGAAGTGGCCGAGCGCCAGGGCCCGCGGCTCCCGTTGTCGCCGCGTGAACGGCAGATCCTCGACGCCGTGCTGGCCGGGCAGACCCATAAAGAAGTTGCGTTCGACCTCGGGGTGTCGAACGCGACGGTGCGCGTTCTCTACTCGCGCGCGATGAGAAAGCTCGGGCGCGCACGCCCGACACGTCGGTTGGTCGTCCTCGGCTGATGACGGTCGATCCCGGACCGCGGAGGTCCCCCGCGCGCGCCGCGCGGCCGAGTTGACAATCTGCTCCCCGAGCCCGAAATTTGCAGGGCTCGACGGGCTACGGAGCGGGGGGCCTTGACCAAGTCGAACGGGGACGCGACACACCGAGACGGCCCGACTGCCGGTAAATCCGCTTTCTCGCCCGGGGACGTCGTCGTCGGCCGCTACCGCATCGTGCGCGTGATCGGCAGCGGCGGCGCGGGCGAGGTCTACGAGGCGACCGACACCCAGCTCGGGGGCTCGGTCGCGCTCAAGACCCTGCGACCGGCCCTGGCCGGGCACGCGATTCAGCTCGAGCGCTTCCGGCGTGAGATCCAGAACGCGCGCAAGGTCACCCACTTCAACGTCTGTCGAATCTTCGATATCGGCATCGACGGCGCGCGCGGGCGCGAGCGATTCTTTCTGACCATGGAGCTGCTCGCGGGCAAGAGCCTGGCACAGCGGCTGGAGCTGGCGGCGGCGTACGCGGTGGATGAGGCGCTGCCGATCGCCGAGCAGATCGCCGAGGGGCTGCAGGCCGCGCACGACGCGGGCGTCGTTCACCGCGACCTCAAGCCGGGCAACATCATGCTGCTCGCGCCGCCGACCGGAAGGCTGGCCCCGCGCGCGGTGATCACCGATTTCGGCATCGCGCTATCCGACGAGCAGGGCGACATCCGCCTCACCCAGAGCGGCGAGCTGGTCGGGACGCCCGAGTACATGGCGCCCGAGCAGGCCGACCTCGGGCCCGCGCTGCCCGCGAGCGACATTTACGCGTTCGGGCTGATCCTGTACGAGATGTTGAGCCGGCGGCGGCCGTTCGATGCGGCCGAGACGCCGCTCGGCACGGTGCTCAAACGCCGGCGCGAGCCCCCTCGGCCGCTGCGCGAGGTGCTGCCCGGCGCCGACCGAAACTGGGAGGCGACGATCGCGCGCTGCCTCGAGCGCGACCCGGCGCGCCGGTTCACCCGCGCGTCCGACGTCGTCGCCGCCCTCGCGGGCAAAGTGGGCAAGCGCTAGATGCCGGCGTCGACGATTCATCAGTCCAGCGCGGGTGGTGGCGGCAAGGGGTCGGGTGACGGGCAACTCCACCTCACGGTGATGGCGCCTAACGTGTTCGAGACCTACCCGCTGCCAGCGAGCGGCTCGGTACGCATCGGGCGCGACGAGGAGGCCGACATCCGGATCACCGATGACATGGCTTCGCGTCTTCACGCGCGCCTGGACCTCGACGCCGCGGTCGGCGTTTCGGTCGAGGACCTCGGCAGCTCCAATGGCACGTTCGTGCGCGGCGAACGGATCGAGCCCGGCCAGCGGGTGGTGCTGCAGCCGGGGGAGGCGCTGAGCATCGGCTTCACGCACCTCATGGTGCAGCGGCGGCGGCCGCCCGCGCGGCAGCGCGCGTACCACGGCCACGGCGGGTTCGAAGAGCGGCTCGAGGACGCGTGTGCGCGCGCGTCCGAGACCGGCGCCGCGTTCGCGATCGTGCGCATCCAGATCGACGGCGAGGAGCCAGCGGGGCGGGGCGCCGAGGTGGTCAAGGCGACGTTGCGGCCGGGCGACTTCCTCGCCCAGTACGCGCCCGGCGATTACGAGGCGCTGCTGCTCGACACCACCGATGAGAGGGCGCGCGCGATCGGCGACGACGCAGCCAGGAGGGTGCGCGCGGAGGGGTGGGGCGCGCGTGCGGCGATCGTGATGTTCCCGGCAGACGGCCGGTCGGCCGAGGCGCTGATCGGGCGGACCAGCGCCCTCCTGCGCGGAGGCGGCGCGGCCCGGGACTCGGCGGGCGCGACGGATCCGGTGCTCAAGTCACCGGCGATGCAGAAGCTGTATCAGCTGGCCGATCGCGCGGCGGGCGGGCACACCGCGACCGGGCTCATCAATGTCCTGGTGCTGGGCGAGACCGGCGTCGGCAAGGAGGTGCTGGCCGACTGGATCCACCGGCGCTCGCCGCGCGCGAAGGGCCCGTTCATCAGCATCAACTGCGCGGCGCTCACCGACTCGCTGCTGGAAAGCGAGCTGTTCGGCCACGAGAAGGGGGCGTTCTCGGGTGCGGTGCAGACCAAGCCCGGACTGCTGGAGGTGGCGGCAGGCGGCACCGTGTTTCTGGATGAGGTCGGCGAGCTGGCCGAGAAACTCCAGAGCAAGCTGCTGCGCGCGCTCGCCAATCGCGAGGTCACGCGGGTCGGGGGCCTCGCGCCACGGCCTATCGACGTCCGATTCATCGCCGCGACCAACCGCGATCTCGAGGCCGAGGTGCTGGCCAAGCGCTTTCGCGACGACCTCTACTTCCGGTTGAACGGCATCAGCTTGACGCTGCCCTCGCTGCGCGAGCGCGCCGAGGAGATCGAGCCGCTGGCGCGGCATTTCCTGGTCGAGGCCTCCGCGCCGGCGAGGCGCAAGCCGCCGACGCTGACCCCCGAGGCACTCGACTGGCTACGCGGCTACGCGTGGCCCGGGAACATCCGCGAGCTTCGCAACATCATCGAGCGCGCGCTGGTGCTCGCGGACGCGAACGAGATCACGGCGGAGCACCTGCCGGTCGATAAGATGCGGCTCACGCGCATCGTCCACGCCCAGCCCGCGGCGGTGCCGGTCACGGGCGCCGACGCGTTGCCCGCCGGGCTCGTGCTCACGCCTGCCGAGCAGGTGGAGCGCCGGCGCATCGTCGAGGTGCTGTTCGAGGAGGGCGGGAACCAAACCCATGCGTGCAAGCGTCTCGGCATCTCGCGCGGGACGTTGATCGAACGCATGAAGCGCTACCAGATCCGCCGCCCGCAGGCGGGGCGTCGCGGCTGATCCGGTGCCCGTGCGGACAGCAATCGCCGGACAGCAATCGCTAGGTCTAATCAGCCGGCGCGCGGCGCCTGAAGGATGTCCGCCACTGCAATGGTGACGTCGGCGAACCCGAGCGGCGACAGCGAGGCGCCGCGTCGCCGCTCGGCAACACTCGCATAACAGCCGCGGACAGGGTTCGAATGAACCTCGACGACATCCGTTGTCAGGTTGACCAGCCAGTACTCGGGGATGCCCGACTCGGCATAGAGATCGGCCTTTCGACCGCGATCGACGGCGAGCGACGACTCCGCCACCTCGACGACGAGAAGCGCCGATCGCGGGTGGCCTCCGTCGTACTCCGCCCATGGCACGACGGCCAGATCCGGCTCCGGTTCGGCGAGATCTCCCAGCGCCAGCGGAAGCTGAACGCGAACCCGGGCCCGCTCGCCGAGCGCGGAGATCAGCTTGTGGGTCAAGCGCTCGATCACCGCCGCGTGCCGCGCGGTCTGCGGGCTCATCGTAACTAGCATGCCATCGATGAGCTCGACCCGCTCATCGAGGAACAGCCCCAGCCCGATCAGAGCTTCGAACTCCGTTCGGTGGAGCGGCCGGATGGGAAGAGAGCCGTCGGCGGCGGTCACGAACCCAAGGATAGCATTCCTCCCGTGGGCCTCCTGGCTTGACGGCTTCGGGGGGGGGGGGAATACGGTGCGGGGGGGGGGGGGGGGGTGGGCCTGCCCGCGAGGACGCAGTCGCAACAACGGGAGCGGACCATGAAGAAAATGATGAACGGTGGTGTGAAGGTTCGGGCGGGCGTCAAGGCGGGTGGGTTCGCCACTCAGCACAACCGCGCAGCTCGCCAGGTCTGAGCGAGCCGGGCCGGCGCTCCCCGCGGGGTGAGCGCGGGGGGCGGCTGGCCGCGCGAGCCTTCACGCGCGGAAGATCTATACAATCCGCGCGATGGGTTCGGAGGCTGCCATCGAGCGCGCGGTCGCGCTGCACGCGGAGGCGGAACGGCTGCGCGAGGCGGGCGACTTCCGGCGTGCGGCGGCGGCGGCGCGGCGATCGGCCGCGCTGTTCGAGCGCCACGAGGGCCGCGGCCACCCCGACGTCGCGGCGGCGCTGCTCGAGCTCGGCGGCGCGCTCGAGCTCGGCGATCGCTGGCCGGAGGCGCTTGCGTGCTACCGGCGCGCCGATCGGCTGCTGGCCCGATATGCGCGGCTGCGCCACCCCGAGGTGCGCCGACTGCGCGTCAAGACGGCGCGCGCGCTGTGCGGCGTGTACCGCGCGCTCGGCCGCTACGCGGAGGCGCAGCCGCACGGGACGCGCGCGATCGCGATGGCGCGGACGTACTTCGGCCCGAAAGATCTAGATCTCGCGGGCGCGCTCAACGAGCTCGGCATGCTGCGCAAGTACCAGGGCCGGTTCGACGAGGCGCCGCCGCTCTATCGCCGCGCGCTCGCGATCCTGCGCGCGCACGGGCTCGCCGACAAGTTGGAGGCGGCTGGCCTCTACCACAACCTTGGCGGCATCGAGCACGCACGCGGCCGATACGCGCGCGCCGAGCCGCCCGCCCGCAAGTCCGTGGCGCTGTCGCGCCGCGCGCTCGGCTCCGGGCACCCGCGGGTCGCCGCCGACGTCGCCGCGCTGGCCGCGATCGTCGAAGGTCGCGGCCGCCTCGCCGAGGCCGCCCGGTTGTACGCACAAGCGCTGGTCGTGTTCCGGCGCGCGTTCGGCCCGCGAAGCTACGAGGTGGGCGTGAACCTCGCCGGCCTCGCCGGTGTCCACCAGGCCCGCGGCGAGAGCGCGACCGCCGAGCGTCTGTATCGGGAAGCGCTCGCCATCCACCGCCGCCTGTTTGGTGCGTGTCACGCGGAGGTCGCGCTCACGCTCAATAACCTCGCGGTCGTGCAATCCGCCCGCGGACACCACGCAGCCGCCATTGGCACTGCCCGTGCCGCGCTCGCTGCCTTTCGTGCCGCCTGCGGACGGCGCCATCCGAACACCCGTGCTTGCGCGGCCAACGTCGCCCGGCTGACCGTCGATGCTATAGTTTGAGCGTGGGCGACGCCGAGCGAGCAACTACCTGGCAAGACCAGGTCATCGCGACGCGGCCTTCGGGGATTGACCGGGTTCAGCTCGAGAGGTTCCGCGCGCTATCGCCGACCGAAAGGCTGGAATCGATGCGGCGTCTGCTGGCCGATATCCTGGAAGGGGCGCAAGCCGGAAACGAGCCGCGTGACCGCGCCCGACTTCCGAACCCTGGTTGAGACGCTCACCGACGCGCGCGTCGAGTTCGTCGTGATCGACGGCGTCGCGATGGTCCTACACGGCGCCCCCCGCACGACCGGCGATTTGGACGTCTGTACGTGGGCATCCAGATCGTCGCGGTGACGATGCAGATCGCGGCGCTCTTGCTGGTGTTCGTCATCCGCTGACGGCTGTCGCACACGAAATGCCCGCCGGATTGTAGGATGCCCCCCGTGGCGGACATCCGAATCGGGCCGGCGGGGTGGGACTATCCGGATTGGAAGGGTGTCGTGTATCCGGGCGGGCGGGGGCGGAGACAGAAGGGCTTCGACCCGCTCGCGTATCTGTCGCAGTTCTTTCGCACCATCGAGATCAACTCGACCTTTTACGGGCCGGCCACCGCCAAGACCGCGAACGCCTGGATTGAGCGGGTCGCGGCCCGGCCCGACTTCCGGTTCACGGCCAAGCTTTGGAAGCGGTTCACGCACGAGCGCGGTAGCGCGTTCACCACCGCCGAGGTGGCGACCGCGCGCGGGGGGCTGGACGTGCTGGCGGGGGAGGGGCGCCTCGGCGCGGTGCTGCTGCAGTTTCCGTGGTCGTTCAGGAACGACGCCGCGGCGAACGAATGGCTGCGCGACCTGTTCACGGCGTTCGTCGGGCTGCCGCTGGTGCTGGAGGTGCGGCACGCGTCGTGGAACGATCCCGACGTGCACGAGTGGCTGGTCGAGCGCGGGGTCGGGCTGGTCAACGTCGACCAGCCGCTCTACGGCAACTCGCTGAAGCCGTCGGCGCATGTGACGTCGGGCATCGGTTACGTGCGCCTGCACGGGCGCAACTACCAGGACTGGTTCCGCAAGCAGGCCACGCGCGACGAGCGCTACGACTACCTGTATTCGGCGGCCGAGCTCAAACCCTGGGTGTCGCGCATCCAGGAAATCGCGGCGCGGCTGCCGGAGGGCGAGATCTACGCGGTCACCAACAACCACCACGTCGGCAAGGCGGTGGTGAACGCCGAGATGATCGAATCGATGTTGACAGGCGCGCGGGTCAAGTCGCCGCCCGATCTCTATGCCCGCTACCGCGACGTGCTGGAGCCTTACGCGGTGCCGGCAGAGGGGCCGTCGTGAGCGAGGGTGCGTCGAGCGAAGGACGGCTTTGCTGTCCGGAGCTCGTCGCGGGAGGGTATGGGAACCCTCCAGGGTTCCCATGAATGACGTCCAGTGCCCGTACTGCGGCGAGCCGGGGGAGGTCGCCGAGGACTACGACCCGAGCGAGCCCGGCGTGCAGACGTTCGTGCAGGACTGCGCGGTGTGCTGTCGGCCGTGGACGGTGACGGTTCAGGTCGGCGCCGACGGCGAGGTCAGTTTCGATATATCGCGGGGGTAGGCGGTCGCGGGGTGCCGGGCGCGCGAAAGTCGGCAACGACGGCGCAACTGTCGAAGCGCGACGAAACTGACCGTTAGCCGTCGCTTTTCGCCAGCGGCGGACGGTTTTCCGCTGGCGCTTCGGGCAGCCAAACCGCAAAGGTGGCGCCGCTCAACCCGTCGACGAGTCGCAGCTCGCCGTCGTGGTCGTGGATGATCTGCGACGAGACGTAAAGGCCGAGGCCGGTGCCCTCGTTCATTCGGGTGGTGAAGAATGGGTCGAAGATCGCCTCGCGGTGCTCGGGCGGCACCCCCGGCCCAGTATCGGACATTTCGATCGCGATCCCGCCCCCGGCGGCGGGCCGCGTGCGCACGGTGATGGTCCCGCCCGTCGGCATCGCCTGGCAGCTGTTGAGAGCCAGGTTCAGGAACACCTGGGCCAGCTCGCCGCGCCACGACCACACCGCCGGCACCGGTTGGTAGTCGCGCACGATCTCTATGCCCTGCTGTTTGGTCAGCGGCTCGATCAGCGCCAGCGTCGCGTCCAGCGTCGGCACGACGTCGGCCAGCTCGCGCGCGCGCGTGCGCACGTGGGTGTACGCGCGCAGGTTCTGCACCAGCTGGTGGATGCGATCGCTGCCGTTGCGAACCAGCTCGGCGGCCTCCATGGCGCCCGCCGCCGCGCGATCGATGGCCGTCTCGTGCGCCGGATCGCCCAGCTTGCCGGCGCCCGCCATCGCGGTTCTGAGCGTCTCGATCCGGCGCCCGAGCTCGACCGTGCCACCGACGACGAAGTTGAGGGGGTTGCCGACCTCGTGGGCCACGCCCGCGATCAGGTGGCCGAGCGCCGCGAGCCGCGCTTGCTTCACCATGCGATCCTGCGCCGTGCGCAGCTGGCGGAGCGCGTCCTCGAGCTCCTTGGTGCGCTCGACCACGCGCTGCTCGAGGATCTGCGCTTGCGCGCGCTCCTGCTCCACCAGCCGGCGCTGCGCCTCCTCCTTATCGCGTTGCGCGAGCTTGATCCGTCTCGCGAGGCCGAACGACAGCAGGATCGCCTCGGCTACCGAGCCGAGGCGCGGCAGCTCGACCTGGAAGACGTGCGAAGCCCACAGCCCCCCGTACGTGCCGGCCGACAAGATGGCCGCCACCAGCAGGCTGGCCCAGGCGGCCACGAACACCGGACCGTTGGGGCTGCCGCGCCGCCAGGCAACGATCCCGGTCGCGAGCACGCTGGCGCAGACCGCGACGACCAGGACCTGCAGGAGGCCTTGCAGCCACCGGTGGTCGGTGAACAGACCGGCGGCGAGGAATGCGGTCGAGACCGCCATCAAGGCCACGATCAAGCGATCGCCGAGCCGGGTCACGTAGCGGGCGCTGAGAAAGGTGCGCGCGAACGCCGAGCCCGCGAGTAGCGCGAGGCACGTGAACGTCACCTCGGTGCGCGCGGCCCAGATCGGGGACTCGGGCCACAGGTAACGGAAGGTGTCGCCGTGCAGCGCGCCCAGGGTCAGCATCACCGCGCCCTGAAACAGCGCGTAGTAGAGGTAGGCGCGGTCGCGCAGCGAGATCCAGATGAAAAAATTGAAGAGCGCCATCGCCCCCACCGCGCCGAAGTAAGCGGCGGCGATCTGCTCCTTGCGCAGGTTGTCGGCTTCGAACGCATTCTCTCGCCACAGCGTGGGGCGAATCGCCAAGCTGTCGTGCCCGCTCACCCGAAGCCACAACGTCTGGATCTCCCGCGGCTCGAACGCGACACGGAAGGCGAGGTTCCGCCCCGGGAACGCGCGCGCGGAGAACGTCAGCTTCTTGCCGTCTCGCTGGTGCCGCCGCTCGCCGTCGGTTCCGGTCCAGTAGAGGTCGGCGACGTCGATCGTGCGCGGCAGCTCGAGGATGCGGGACTGGCGCTGGGGCGTCGGGTTCTCGAGCGACAGCCGGACCCAGTAGGCGCTCGCCGAAAACCCGATACTGAGCTCGGGGTCGCCCGGCACCCGCCACGCCGCGGGGTCGGACGCCATCACCGCGTCGAGCGCGAATCGGGCGTTCGGATCGTGGAGCACCGCGAACCCGCCCGGGAGCTCTTGCAAGCGATCCCCGACCGCCAGCCGCACGGTGGGCGCGATGCCGGGCCGTCCCGGCACGTCGCCCGCGCACCCAGCCAGGAGCGCGAGCGCCAGCACCGCGCTCCTCCTCGAGAGGATGATCTTCTCTCGAACCCTCAAAGGGTTCGAGACCTCCCGACGCGACTCATATCAGGCCCAGCTTCGCGGCCCGGCTGACCAACGTGGTGCGCGGGATGCCCAGGGTGCGCGCCGCGCGGGCGAGGTTGCCGCCGTTCGAGACGATTGCTTCCCGGACCCGTTCCGCCTCGCGCTGGCGCCCGTCCTCGCGCGCCGACACGGGCGGCGGCTCGGGCGGGTCGAGGCGCAGGCAGAAATCCTCGAGCGTCAGCGCGTCGCCCACGCTCAGGATCAGCGCGCGCTGCACCAGGTTCTCGAGCTCGCGCACGTTACCGGGCCAGTCGTACCCGCGCAGCGCCTGCAGCGCCGACGGCTCGACCTCGCGGGGCGCGCCGCCGTTCGCGTGTTTGTGCACGAAGTGCGCGACCAGGGGCTGGATGTCCTCTCGCCGTTCACGCAAAGGCGGGATCTCGATCGGCACGACGTTCAATCGGAAGAACAGGTCTTCTCGAAAACGGCCCGCCTTCACCGCGGCGCCCAGGTCGCGGTGGGTCGCGGCGATCATGCGCACGTCGACGGTGACGGTCTTGCTCCCGCCCACGCGCTCGAAGTTACGCTCCTGCAAGATTCGCAGCAGGCTGACCTGGAACTTGGGCGAGATGTCGCCGATCTCATCGAGGAACAAGGTGCCGCGATCGGCCAGCTCGAACCGACCCTTGCGCGCCCGCATCGCGCCGGTGAATGCGCCCTGCTCGTGTCCGAACAGCTCGCTCTCCAGCACGCCTTCGGCGAGCACGCCACAGTTGACGCGCACGAACGGGTGCGCCGCGCGCTGCCCGAGCTCGTGGATGAAGCCGGCGAAGAACTCCTTGCCGGTGCCGGTCTCGCCCAGCAGCAATACCGTCGCGTCGCTCTGCGCCGCCCGGCGCGCGAGCTCGACCGTGCGGCGCAGTCCCCCGGTCGCGCCCACCAGGCCGTCGGCGGGTCGCGCGGCACGCTCGTCCGCGGCCAGCGACTGCCCGAGCCCGGCATCGCGCTGCAGGACGCGGCGATGTTCGACCAGGGCCAGGCAGCGATCGATCGCCGCGCGCAGGTCGCCGATGTCCCACGGCTTGAGCACGTACTCGTGCGCGTGGCCGCGGTTCATGGCCAGCAGCAGCCGATCCGCGTCGCCGTACGCCGACACGATCATCCGCCCGAGCTCGGGCCAACGCTCGAACACCCGCGCCAGCAGGTCGACGCCGCGCATGCCCGGCATGCGCTCGTCGGTCAACACGACCGCCACCTCTTCGCGCTCGAGGACGGCGAGCGCCTCGGCGCCGTCGCCCGCGGTCAGGACCCGATACTGGTCGCCGAGCTGCAACCGGAAAAGTTGCAGATTCGCCGGCTCGTCGTCGACGAACAGAATCGTCTTTCGCGTCAGCTCCGCCGTGTTGCTGCCCATCCCTGACCGCCGTGTCTATATCGCGGGCGGCCGCGGAGGTCGAGGTGAGCCGACGTCGCAAGCTGTAACCGCTCCGACGCGCGTCCGTCGCGCAACCTTTCTGCAACCGTGACCGGGGCAGCTCGCCCCAGCTTGTACAAGGGCGGCCGCAAGGAGGCCGTCCATGAACCATGCGCTCACCAGCTCGATTCTGTTCGTATCCACCACTCTGGTCGCCGTCGGTTGCGGCGAAGTGACCCCGGCCGCTGATTCCGACGTCGGCGTCGTCCAGTTGTCGCTGTCGTCCGTTCCGGCGGACGCCGGCTGCCTGCGGGTAACCGCGTCGGGCGGCCGCAGCCTGACCCGGCTGTTCCCGCTCACACCGGGGAGCGCACCGACGCTGACGCTCGACCGGCTGCCGGCCGGCGTCGTCACGTTCGACGGCCAGGCGTTCAGCGGCGCGTGCGGGTCGATCGGCGCCAGCAGCGTTCCCCTGTTCGTGGCCGAGTCGCCGGTCTCGCTGCGGATCGATCCGCCCGCGACCGCCGCCCTTTTGCTGAAGCTGATCCGCAACGGCCGCGCGACGGTCGGTGTCGACTTCGAAGCGCCGCCGTGGATATCGACCTCGCGCGCACCCGTGGATCTCGCCGTGTTCGGCGACGCGCCCTACGGCGCGACCCAGATCGCGGACTTTCCGCGGCTCATCTCCGACATCAATGCCGCGACCCCCAGCGTGTTCGAGATCGTTCACCTCGGGGACATCAAGAACGGCAGCAGCCGCTGCGATACCACGTACTTCCAGTCCGTGTTCGACGCGATGAACGCCTCGCCCCGGCCGGTCGTCTATACACCGGGCGACAACGAGTGGACCGACTGCCACCGCGCCAACAACGGCGCTTACGATCCGCTCGAGCGGCTCGCGACGATCCGTGCGATGTTCTACCCGGTGCCGGGGCTGTCGCTAGGCGTGGGCAAGAAGCAGGTGCTGAGCCAGTCGGCATTCGCCGGCTTCGAGACCTACGTCGAGAACCAGCTGTGGGTCGAGGCCGGAACCGTATTCGTGACCCTCCACGTCGTCGGCAGCAACAACAGCTTGCTGCCTTGGTACACCGACGACACAACTGGCACCAAGATGGATGACCCCGCCCGCCGCACCGCCGAGGAGGCGGCTCGCAACGCCGCCAACCTCGCGTGGCTCGACCGCGCGTTCGCAACCGCGGCGGAGCAGCCGTCGGCGGCTCTGGTCGTACTCTCGCAGGCCGACATGTGGGACGGGACGTCGGTCGACGGGTTCGACGCGACGGTGCAGAAGCTCGCGACGCTCACGCTTTCGTTCGGCAAACCCGTGCTGCTGATGGAGGGTGACTCGCACGTGTTCAAGGTCGACAACCCGCTGGCGGCGGGCGACCCCGTCCACGGCGTCACCACGCCCGTCCCGAATCTCACCCGCATGGTGGTGCAGGGGTCGACAACCGCGCCGCTGTCGGAGTGGGTTCGCCTCCACGTCGACCCGGCCGCGACGCCCCCGTTCAGCTGGATGCGCAACCCGCGCTGACGCCGGCGGCAGCCGCGCCGCACACACGTTGCCCTACAGCTATCTGCGGGGTGATACGACCGGTTTAACGCAACCGGCTCAAGTGCCGATGAGGAGGGCGTGCGCACGCACGCCCGAACCTGCTCGCCCCGAGTCCGTCGATTCGTCCGCGCCGCGTCGTCTGTTTTGGTCTTGGTCGCGGTCGCGAAGTCGGCGCGGCCCGCGCGCGCGCAGCAGGCCTCCGGGTTCGCGGTCGATCGATTCGAGCCGGCGGGCGCGGGTAGCGATTTCCTCTCGCTCGAGTCGCTGGGCTACGAAGGCCACCTTCGCCCCGCCGCGGGCTTGATCAGCGCGTGGGCCTGGAAGCCACTCGTGGTCTACGACCCGCAGGGCGAGGTCGCGTCGCTCGTCCGCCAGGAGCTGGTCGAGCACGTGATGGCGTCGGTCGTGATGTGGAATCGCGCGCGCTTCGATCTCGACCTGCCCGTGCCGCTCGCGCACAGCGGCACCGACGTCGTCGTCGGGACGACGACCTACGGTGTGCCTCACGGCTCCGGCGTGGGGGATCTGCGGCTCGGCGGCGCCGTGCGCCTGCTGGAGCGTTCGTGGGGTCGCCTCACCGGCGGCGCGGGCGCGCAGCTGTTTCTTCCCACCGGTGACAGCAAGGCGTTCACCAGCGACGGCGGCGTGCGCTTCTGGCCGCAGCTGATGGTGGTGGGACGCCCGCGCGTCCAGGTGGCGGGCGAAGACGATCGCCTGATGTGGGCGGCGCGCCTCGGCCTGCACGTGCGCCCCGAGAACGCGTGCGCGTGCGATCTGTCGCCCGGCACCGAGCTCACTGCGGGTCTGGGCGCGGGCTGGCGGTTCTCGCCGCGCTGGGCTGCCGGGCCCGAGCTGACGTTCGCTACCGCCCTGGGCGGGCGGTTCGCGTCGCGCGCGGGCACCGCCGTCGAGCTCTTGCTCGCGGGCCGCGTCGTGGTGGCGCCGCGCTGGATCGTGAGCTTCGCGGTCGCGCCCGGTCTCAGCGACGGCGCCGGCACGCCCATCGCGCGCGCCGTGGTCGGCGTCCAATACGTCGTCGCGGCGGCAGCGCCGTCATCTAACTCGCAACCCTCAAAGGGTTCCGAACCTCCGCTCGACGCGACTGGGCCGGTGACGCCATGAAGACGCGGGGGCGGGTTGCGCTAGCCGGCGCGGCGGTCGCCGTGCTGGCAGCGGCCGGTCCGGCGTCCGCGGCCATCACGCTGCGCCACCAAGAGAACCGGGCGGGCGACTTCATTCTGATTGGCAACACGCTGGGGCACGACTGCCGCTCGCAGACCCCGGCGCCGACGGTGGGTACGGTGGGGGCGTGTGGCTCGAACACCAGCGACCGCGGGCCCGACATCTACTGGCGGGCGGACGACGTGGGCGGGGCCGCTGCCGACACCTCGATCGCCGTCGGCAGCGCGCGCTCGACCGCGATCCTCACGATTCCGTCGGGCGCGACCGTGACCTATGCGCGGTTGTACTGGAGCGCCGCCGGTTCCAGCGCCTCCGCGGACACCACAGTGACCCTCGATCGGGTGGGCACGGGCGCGTTCTCGTCGACCATTACCGCCGACGCGAGCGCCACCGCCGCCACCACCGGCATGGACGCCCAGAACTATTACGAGGCGACCGCCGACGTGACCTCGATCGTGCTCACGCGCGGCGCGGGTGCGTATCGCATCAGCGGCGTCGACATGGCGTCCTGGATCAACCTCCGCTCCGATGGGCTCTACGGCGCGTGGTGGATGGTGGTGTTCTACCAGCGCGCGAGTGAGCCGCCGCGTGACCTCGCGATCTTCGACGGGCTCTCGATCCTCGACTCGAACTCGACCGCGTCGTCGGTGACGGTGACCGGCTTCCAGGTGCCGACCGGAAGCTACGACGCCAAGGTGGGCGTGGTCGCGTTCCGCGGCACCTCCGCCGGCGCCAGCTCGCTCGAGTGGAACACGGTCGCGGTGTCGGACGCGGTGAATCCGTCGAACAAGTTCTTCAACGGCTCGCGCTCGTACCTGGGTAGCGCGGTTTCGAGCAGCGGTGACCTGCCCCGGCTGGCCGGCACGAGCGACAGCATGAGCAGCGTCGACATGGACGTCGTCGACGTCACGGCCCGTGTGTCGCCCGGCGACACCAGCGCCACGGTGGGCGCGAAGACCAGCGTCGAAGCGTACGTGATCGGCTCGTTCATCACCTCGATTGCGACCATCCGTCCCGAGCTGTCGACCAGCAGCAAGACGGTCGCTGACCTCGTCAGCCACAGCGGCGGCGCCGTGCTTCGCGGCGACACCCTCGAGTACACGATCAACGTCATCAACAGCGGATTCGACACCGCCACCGGCGTCGCGCTCGCCGACGTGCTGCCGGCCGGGGTGACGTTCGTTCCCGGATCGATTCGGGTGACGTCGGGCGCCAACGTCGGCACCAAGACCGACGCCAGCGCCGACGACCAGGGCGAGTACGTCTCCGCTTCCCGCACGGTGCGGGTACGGGTGGGGACAGGCGCGACGTCGGCCGCGGGCGGCACGCTGGCGCCCAGCGCCACGTCGACCGTGGTGTTCCGGGTGACGGTCGATTCGTCGACGCTGGGGACGGTGAGCAACCAGGCGACGATCACCGCCGGCGGTGCGTCGGGACAGCTCCCCACCGACTACTCGACCGACAGCGACAGCGGCACCTCCGGCGCGCAGGCGACCAGCGTGCTCGTCGAGCAGTGCGCGGTGTCCAGTGACTGCAGCGGGGCGACGCCGCAATGTCTGGGTAGCGTGTCGCCACGCGTCTGTGTCGCGTGCCTCACCGACACCAACTGCTCGGGCACGACGCCGATCTGCAACACCGGCGCGCACACCTGCGGCCCCTGCGCGGCCGATGCGCAATGCCCGTCGACGGCGCCCGCATGCCAGGGGTCGGGCGCGTGCGGCGCGTGCTCGGCGACCAACATCGGCCTCTGCAGCGGGTCGACGCCCGTCTGCGACACGCCGACCGCGACCTGCGTGCAGTGCCTGAACAGCACGCAGTGTTCGGGCGCGACGCCGGTGTGCAACACCTCCGCCAAGCTGTGCGTCGGTTGCGTCGCCAACGCCGACTGCGGCGGGTCGACGCCGATCTGTGATCCCTCGTTCCTCGTGTGCCGGGCCTGCGGCAGCGACGGCGAGTGCGGCGGGTCGACCCCCGCGTGCCAGCCGGGCGGGGCATGTGGGCAATGCTCCGCTGGCAACTCGTTGTTGTGCACGGGCGCGACCCCGGTGTGCGAGACGACGTCGGGTACCTGCGTGCGCTGCGTAGCCAACGCGGACTGCTCGGGCGCGACGCCGGTCTGCAGCGCGGCCACACATACGTGTCGGGCGTGCGGCGGCGACGGCGAATGTTCGGGCGCGACGCCCGCCTGCCAGTCGAGCGGGGCGTGCGGGCAGTGCTCGGCCAGCAACACGTCCCAGTGCAGCGGCGCCACGCCCGCGTGCTTCACGGCCACGGGGACGTGTGTGCCGTGCACGACGAACGCGCAATGTTCGGGGACCGCCCCAGTATGCAACACGACGACGCACGCGTGCCGCGCGTGCGCGGGCGACGGCGAATGTTCGGGCGCGACGCCGGCCTGTCAGTCGACGGGTGCGTGCGCCCAATGTTCGGCGACCAACGCGACCGCGTGCTCGGGTGCGACCCCCGTGTGCTACACGCCGACAGCGACCTGCGTGCCGTGCACGACGAACGCGCAGTGCTCGGGGACGACGCCGGTGTGCAACACGACGACCCATAGCTGCCGGGCATGCGCGGGCGACGGCGAGTGCGGCGGGACGACCCCGGCGTGCCAGGCGGGTGGGTCGTGCGGGCAGTGCTCGGCAACCAATGCCAGCCAGTGCGGCGGGATGACACCGGTGTGCTTCACGACGACGGGCGTGTGCGTGCCGTGCACGACGAACGCGCAGTGCTCGGGGACGACGCCGGTGTGCAACACGACGACCCATACCTGCCGGGCGTGCGCGGGCGACGGGGAGTGCGGGGGATCGACGCCGGCATGCCAGACCGCTGGGGCGTGCGGACAGTGCTCGGCGACCAACGCGAGCCAGTGCGGCGGCGCGACCCCGGTGTGCTACACGCCGACCGCGACCTGCGTGCCGTGCACGACGAACGCGCAGTGTTCGGGGACGACGCCGGTGTGCAACACGACCACGCATACCTGCCGCGCGTGCGCGGGCGACGGGGAGTGCGGCGGGACGACGCCGGCCTGTCAATCGAGCGGCTCGTGCGCGCAGTGCTCGGCGACGAACGCGACCGCGTGCTCGGGCGCGACCCCGGTGTGCTACACGCCGACCGCGACCTGCGTGCCGTGCACGACGAACGCGCAGTGTTCGGGGACGACGCCGGTGTGCAACACGACGACACACACGTGCCGGGCGTGCGCGGGCGACGGCGACTGCGGCGGCGCCACGCCCGCGTGCCAGTCGGGCGGGGCGTGCGGGCAGTGCTCGGCGACCAACGCGAGCCAGTGCGGCGGCGCGACCCCCGTGTGCTTCACGACGACCGGCGTGTGCGTACCGTGCACGTCGAACACGCAGTGCTCGGGGACGACGCCGGTTTGCAACACGACGACACACACGTGCCGGGCGTGCGCGGGCGACGGCGACTGCGGCGGCGCCACGCCGGCCTGTCAATCGAGTGGCTCGTGCGGTCAATGCTCGGCGAGCAATGCGACCGCTTGCTCGGGCGCGACCCCGGTGTGCTACACGCCGACCGCGACCTGCGTGCCGTGCACGACGAACGCACAGTGCTCGGGGACGACGCCGGTGTGCAACACGACCACGCACGCCTGCCGGGCGTGCGCGGGCGACGGCGAGTGCGGCGGCTCGACACCGGCGTGTCAGTCGAGCGGGGCGTGTGCGCAGTGCTCGGCGACCAACGCGACCGCGTGCTCTGGGGCGACGCCGGTGTGCTTCGCGGCGACTGCGACCTGCGTGCCGTGTACGTCGAACGCGCAGTGCTCGGGGACGACGCCGGTCTGCAACACGACCGCCCACACCTGCCGGGCGTGCGCGGGCGACGGCGAGTGCGGCGGCGTGACGCCGGCGTGCCAGCCCGGTGGGGCCTGCGGGCAATGTTCGGCGAGCAATACGGCCGCGTGCACGGGCTCGACGCCGGTGTGCTTCGCGACGACGGGGACCTGCGTCCCATGCACGTCGAACGCGCAGTGCGGCGGCGCGACCCCGATCTGCAATACCACAACCCACACGTGCCGCGGCTGCGCGGGCGACGGCGACTGTGGCGGATCGACGCCCGCCTGCCAGCCGGGTGGCTCGTGCGGTCAGTGTTCGGCGACCAACGCGACGCTGTGCACGGGCGCGACGCCAGCCTGCGACGTCGGCAGCGCGACCTGCGTCCCGTGCGTCTCGAACGCGGAGTGCTTCGGGTCGTCACCGGTGTGCAACACCGCGACCCACACCTGCCGCGCGTGCGCAGGCGACAACGAATGCAGCCTGGCGACACCCGCTTGCCAGTCGAACGGCTCGTGCGGTCAGTGTTCGGCGACCAACGCGACCCGCTGCTCGGGCGCCACGCCGGTTTGCTACACGCCGACGGCGACCTGCGTGCCGTGTACGTCGAACGCGCAGTGTTCGGGGACGACGCCGGTCTGCAACCCGACCACGCACGGCTGCCGCGGCTGCGCCGGTGACGGCGAGTGCGGCGGCGCGACGCCCGCGTGCCAGACGTCGGGCGCGTGCGGCCAGTGCTCCGCGACCAACGCGACGGCCTGCACGGGCGCGACGCCCGTGTGTTTCACGGGCACGGGGACGTGTGTGCCGTGCACGTCGAACGCGCAGTGCGGCGGCGCGACGCCGGTCTGCAACTTGAGCACACACGCCTGCCGCGGCTGCAACGGCGACAGCGAGTGCAGCGGCGCGACGCCCGCGTGTCAGTCGAACGGCTCGTGCGCGCAGTGCTCGGCGACCAACTCGACGCTGTGCTCGGGCGCGACGCCCGTCTGCGACGCGCCGAGCGCGACCTGCGTTCCGTGCACGTCGAACGCACAGTGCGGCGGCACGACGCCGGTCTGCAACACGGCGACGCATGCCTGCCGCGCCTGCGCGGCGGACAACGACTGCGGCGGCGCGACGCCCGCGTGCCAGTCGAACGGATCGTGCGGCCAGTGCTCGGCCAGCAACGCCACTCTCTGCACGGGCGCGACGCCGGTGTGCCTCACGTCGACCGCGACCTGCGTTCCCTGCCTCACCAACACACAATGTGGCGGCGCGACACCGGTCTGCAATACGGCGACGCATACCTGCCGCGCGTGCACGGGCGACGGCGAGTGCGGCGGCACCACGCCGGCTTGCCAGCCCGGCGGCGCCTGCGGCGAGTGCTCGGCCACCAACCTCTCCCAGTGCAGCGGCGCGATGCCGGTCTGTTACACCGCGGCCGGCGTCTGTGTCGCGTGTACGTCGAACGCGCAGTGCGGCGGCGCCGCGCCGATTTGCAGCGCGGCGACGCACACCTGCCGGGCGTGCGCGGGCGACGCCGACTGCGGCGGCACGACCCCCGCCTGCCAGCCGGGCGGCGCGTGTGGCCAGTGTTCGGCGACCAACGCGACCCGATGCTCGGGCGCGACCCCGGTGTGCGACGTCGCCTCCGCCACCTGCGTGCCGTGCACGTCGAACGCGCAGTGTGGCGGCCTGACGCCGGTCTGCAACACGACGACACACACCTGCCGCGCGTGCGCGGGCGATGTCGACTGTAGCGGCGCCACGCCGGCCTGCCAGCCGACCGGCGCGTGCGGCCAGTGCTCGCTCGGCAACGTCACCCGCTGCACCGTCGGCACGCCGGTCTGCTACACGCCGACCGGCACCTGCGTCCCGTGTCTCGACGACAGCGATTGTGGCGGCGCGACGCCGGCCTGCGATCAAGCGCTTCACAGCTGCCGCGCGTGCAGCGGCGACAGCGAGTGCAGCGGCGCGACGCCGGCGTGCCAGCCGAGCGGCTCGTGCGGCCAGTGCTCCGCGGGCAACTCGTTGCGCTGCACCGCCGGGACACCGCTCTGCTTCACCCCCGGGGGGACCTGTGTCGCCTGCCTCGCCAACGCCGACTGCTCGGGGACCACGCCGGTCTGCGACGGCGCGACCCACACCTGCCGTGGCTGCGCGGGCGACGGCGACTGCGGCGCTGGCGCGACCCCGGCGTGCCAGCCGTCGGGCGCGTGCGGCGTTTGTTCCGCGACCAACACGACCCGCTGCACGGGCGCGATGCCCGCGTGCAGCGTTCCGACCGGCACCTGCGTCAACTGCAACTCGAACGCCGAGTGTGGCGGCGTCACTCCGGTCTGCAACGTGACTGCTCACGTCTGCCGGGCCTGCGCGGGCGACGGCGAGTGCGACGGCGCGACCCCGGCGTGCCAGCCGACGGGTGCCTGCGGCGAGTGTTCGGCCGGAAACATCACCCGCTGCACGGGCGCTCGGCCGCTGTGCCTGACCTCGGCCGGCAGCTGCGTCGCATGCCTGGCGGACGCCGACTGCCCACTCGGCACGCCCGAGTGCGATCCAACCTTCCACGCCTGCCGGGCCTGCGCGGGCGATAGCGAGTGCGGCGGCGCCACGCCGGCGTGCCAGCCGTCGGGCGCGTGCGGCCAATGCTCGACCAGCAATGCGACCCTGTGCACGGGCGCAACGCCCTATTGCCGCACCAGCGCCGGCAGCTGCGTCGGGTGTCTGTCCGCTGCCGAGTGCAGCGGCACGACGCCCACCTGCGATGGCGGGACGTTCACCTGCCGCGCTTGCGCGGCCGACGGCGACTGCGGCGCGGGCGCGCCGGCATGCCAGCCGTCGGGCGCGTGCGGCCAATGTTCGGCCGGCAACACCGCGCGCTGCACCGGCGCCACCCCGGCGTGCGACGTCGTTCGCGGCGAGTGCGTCGGGTGTACCTCCAGCGCGCAGTGCGGAGGGACGCAACCGGTCTGCGATTCGGGCACCAGCGCCTGCCGCGCGTGCGGCGTCGACGGCGAATGTGGTGGCTCGACGCCGGCCTGCCAGACGTCGGGCGCGTGTGGCGAGTGCTCGGCGAGCAACACCGCGCGCTGCACGGGCGGGACGCCGCTTTGCTACACGCCGATCGGGATCTGCGTGCAGTGCCTGGACGCGAGCGCATGCGGTGGCGCCACCCCGGTGTGCGATCCGATCTTCCACGCCTGCCGCGGCTGTGGCGCCGACGACGACTGCGGCGGGATGTTGCCCGCCTGCCAGGCCACGGGCGCGTGCGGCCAGTGCTCGGCCAGCAACGGCACCCGCTGCACGGGCGCGACACCCGTGTGCGAGACCCTGGCCGGCCTCTGCGTCGGTTGCCTCGGCAACGCCGAGTGCAGCGGGATCCGCCCGGTCTGCGACGGCACGAGCCGCGCGTGTCGCGCCTGCACCGCCGACGCCGAGTGCAGCGCGGCGACGCCGATCTGTCTGTCCTCGGGCGCCTGCGCGGCGTGCACCGCGACCGACGTCAGCCACTGCCCGGCGTCGTTTCCGCGTTGCGACGTCTCGTCGGGCGTCGGCGCGTGCGTCGCGTGCCTCAACGACAGTCACTGCGGAGGCGTGATGCCGGTGTGCTCGATGGCGACGCGAACCTGCGTCGCTTGCATGACCGACGGCGCGCCCAGCTGTCCCGATCCCGAACGCCCGGCCTGCCAGCGGTCGGGCGCGCTGCGCGGCGCGTGCACCGAGTGCACGTCGACCAACAGCGTGCTCTGCGGCGGCGTCAAGCCGGTGTGCGTGGCCGACCTCGGCGTCTGCGGCTGTGCGGGCGCGACCGACGACCGCTCGTGCGGCGCGGCGGACTCGGGACTGATTTGTAGTGGTCCCGGCGGGCTGTGTGTGCCGGGCTGCGGGACCTCGCCCCGCAACGGTTGCCCGACCGGTCAGACCTGCCTCGACATCGTGAGCGGCGTCGGCCAGTGCTCGGGCGCGATGTGCCACGCGGACGTCGATTGCCGAGCGCCGCTCGCGCACTGCGACCTGTCGAACGGCCCCGACGGCCGCTGCGTTCAGTGCTTGTTCGACACCGACTGCGACGCGCCGCTCATCTGCGATCCGATCAAGCGGACCTGCATCGAGTGCACGCCCGCCGACACGACCCAGTGCCGGCCGTGCGACGCCGCGAGCTCGCGTTGTGTGACCGGCTGCCGCGGCACCGGCGGCAACGGCTGCCCGCTCGGCGAGGCCTGCTCTTCGACGACCGCTGACCCGGGCCGTTGCGAGACATCTCCGCCCTCCGGTGACGGCGGTGTCGTCGACGGCGGCAATTCCGATGCCGGCAACGCGGCCGACGGTGGTGCCGTGGATGGTAGCGGCGGCGCGGGCGGCAACGGCAGCGGCGGCGCGAACGGCCGCGGTGGGGCGAGCGGCAGCGGCGTGGGCGGTCAGGCCGGCGGCGCGGCGGGCGGAGCGGGAGGCTCCGGCGCAACCGGCGGCGCGGGCGTCACCGGCGGGGGCGGCTCGACAGGTGCGACCGACGCCGGCGACGCGGACGGCGGCGACGCCGGCATCGGCGTCAACGGCCTCGATCGCTTCATCGCCGGCGGCGGCTGCCACTGCGCCACCGCGCCAGGCCGAAACGGCGGCTGGCTGGCGACCCTCCTCGGCCTCGCTCTCCTCGGCATCCGTCGCCGTCGCCGAGATCGCTGATCAGCCGCGAGCCAGGGAGGGATCCCGGCGTCGCGCGCGACTCGGTGCCCGGGTCGGGGTTGGTGGCTCAGAACCGCCAACCACAAGAGATCCCGGGCGTCATCGCGCTCGGGACACATCGCAACGCGGTCGTCTGTGGCGGTTCGGGGGCCGAGGCCCAGAACAGCGCGGTCGACGTGGCCGCCAGCGCACCCCCCGCCGCGAACCCCACGATCGACAACACCAGCGCCCGATCGTACGACTGCTTCAGCGACTTGCAATCCATGGTCAGGGCCGCGGTTCCGCAGTCACGGGTGAGCACGCCTTCGACCAGGCCGGTGTGACGGTTGAAGTCGTCGAGCTTGCGGCTCGCGGCGAACGCCTCGAAGCCGCCGAACGCGAGCCCGCCCACCGCCCCGGCCGCCGCCACCCAGGCCCACGGCCGCAGCCGGTTGGACCGGTCCCCGCCATCCGGCGGTGCGCGCAAAGGTGGTGCATCCCGCGTCATCGGGACCGCCGGTACGGGCGCGAAGGCAGGCGCCTCTGGGCTCACCTGCGCCGTCGCGCGCGGTCGCGGCACGGGCTTGGCGGGCGCCACGAAGCCGGGCGCGGTCGGGTCGCGCGCCAGCGCGAACGAGCGTTCCTCACGCGCGCGCCCCGCGATGGTCACCGTGTCCCGGGCGGGCAGGTAGCCGGGCGCGCGCAGCTGAACCTCGGCGCGTCCCTTGTCGAGGCGCACCGGCGAGAGCAGCGGCAGGCTACCCACCGGCTTGCCGTTCACCAGCACCTCGGCGCCGTACGGGGTCCCCGAGACAGCCAACTCGCCGATCTTGTCCTTGGCGCTGTCGAGCTGCTGCTTGAGCATGGCGAGGTTCTTCGCCACCCACGGGTGATCGGGCGACGCCAACGCCTCGCCGAGATAGCGCTCGGCCTCGACGAAGTAGCCGACCGACAGCTCGACCAGGCCGAGCTGCCCTGCCGTCCGCGGCGTGCGTGACGTCTTGTACGCCTTCTCGAACAGCGGCAGCGCGCGCTCGTCCTTGCCGTGCGCGCGGAGCTCGACGCCCTGTCGAATCAGCGACTCCGCTTCCAGCGACTCCTCCGCTGCGTGGACCGCGTCGGGTGCGAGGGCGAGCCCTAGCGTCACCGACAGCAAGAATCGCAGCGCGGTGAATGCGATTCGCACGCCGGCCTCAGTCGACGATGGGCACGCCGCTCAGCGACCTGCGCAGTCGCGGCGCGCGGTCCTGTGGCTGCGGCTTCTTGACGCCCTTGCCGACCGGGGGTGCCTGCGTCTCCTCCCGGGCGGCATCCGCAGGCGACTCGACGGACGACGCGATGGGTTCGACGACGATGGGCGCGGCCATCGCGCTCGGCGGCGTCGCCGCGACCACTGACCCGGTGGGCTCGCGCGGGACGGTCTCGCTGGGGACGGCCTCCTGCGCCGGCCCCCGCGGTGCGGCGCGCGTGACCGCGCTCGGCATCTTCGGCTCGGAGGACGGTCGTGGATCCCCGCCGGCTCGTGACCATGCGACCGCCATTCCGCCGGCCAAGGCCAGCCCGGTCGCGATCGCCAACCACCGCCGCCCGTTCGTGGGAATCACCAGGCTCGGTACCCGCGCGGGTGCGCTCGTCTCCCGCACCGGGGTCGTCGCCGACGAGGACGGCCACGTGCGCCCGCCAAACGCGTCGGTCGCTCCCGCGTCCGAGAAGGACTCCTCCCAGATCAGGCGCGCGCGCGGCGACGCAAACGGAAGCAGCGCGCGACCGAGGTCATTCATCGAGGAAAACCTCGCCCCAGGCTGAGTGCTCATCGCCCGCAGCACAATCGCCTCCATCTCCGCCGGGACCTCGGGCCGGATCTCGCGCAGCGGACGCGGCGTGCCGTTCACGATCGCCTGAAACACGGCGTAGAGGCTGTCGCCCTCGTACGGCCGCACCCCGGTCAGGCACTCATAGAGGATGACGCCGATCGCGTATTGATCGCTCGCTGGTCCGGCCGCCTGCGCGTCCATCACCTGTTCGGGCGCCAGGTAGTACGGCGTTCCCATCATCGCGCCCGGCGCTGTCAACGTCCCGACATCCCGGAGTGCTGCGTCCTCCCCTTTCGAGATCCCGAAGTCGAGCACCTTCGGATGGACGTGGTGCCCCTCGGTCTCGAGGAAGATGTTCTGCGGTTTGAGGTCGCGATGAACGATGCCCGCCTCGTGTGCGGCGACCATCGCGGAGCAAACCGGCAGGATGATGTCGACGAGCTCCTCGGTCGGGATCGCGCCGCCGTGATCCACCCGCTCGCCCAGCTCGTGGCCGGTGAGCAGCTCCATTACCAAGAACGTGTGCTCGCCCTCGGTCCCCATGTCGGTGACGTCGATGATGTGCGGATGGCGGACGCGGGTGACGAGCTGCGCTTCGCGCAAGAACCGCGCGCGTCCCCCCGGGATCGCATCCACGGCCGGCGACAGGACCTTGAGCGCGACGTGTTTGCCGATCTCTTCGTGGATCGCTTCGTAGACGGTGCCCATGCCGCCGGTTCCGACCCAGCGCACGATCGTGTACTTGCCGAGGCGCGTGCCCGGGCTCAGCAGCGGCGGCGGGTTTGGCTCGCTGGGGGCGAGCCCCGGCAGCCCCGCCACGGCTTGCAAGCGCTGACTCACGGACGGCGGCGTCATGACACGTCATGCCTCGGTTGGCTGGGAAACGTTGGTGACGCTGGTGACGTCAGACAAGGTCCGTGTCCACGCAAGGTAACGCTTTGGTGCGATTTCGGCGCCACGCGCACCAGTGCTGCAACGCGCGTTCCTGACCCGTGGGCGAAGCTCGCACCATTCACGCGATGGCGGGAATCAGCGCCGGAAGTGGGCCGTAAATAGGCCTAACTAAGGTATGATCACTTGGTGTCGGACCGGGAATTGAAGGCAGACCAACCCATGCCGGCGCTGTCTGTCGTTCCCTCCTCGAAGGTTGAGGACGTCGTCCCTCCCATCGAGGTGGTGATCCCCATCGCGCCGGCTCCGCGCAGCTCGCGCGCCGATGCCGACGGCCGCCTGCGCGGGATGGTCGATGAGCACCTGGAGTTCGTCGCCCGCGTGTTGCGCAACGCCGGGACCCCGCAAGCGGACGTCGACGATGAAGTCCAACGGACGTTCATCATCGCGGCTCGCCGCTTGGACGACGTCCGCATCGGCGCCGAGAAGAGTTTCCTATTTCGCATCGCGCTCAACCTGGCGGCCCACGTTCGGCGGACGTTGGCGCGGCGCCGTGAGGTCTCCGGTGACGAGGCGCCCGAACGGGTCGAGTCGCTGGCGACACCCGAGCAGCTCACCGACCGCAAGCGGATGCGCGAGCTTCTCGACCGGGTGCTCGACCAGATGGACGGCAACCTACGTGACGTGTTCGTCCTGCACGAGTTCGAAGAGATGAACATGTCCGAGATCGCCGGGGTGCTGGGCATCCCGCGCGGCACGGTGGCGTCGCGGCTGCGCCGCGCGCGCGCGGATTTCCGCGAGCGCGTGGGCGCGCTCGAGAGTGCGACGATGCGTGAGAGGAAGCCATGAGGGTGACGGACAGGGAGCCGGTGCGGCTGCGGCACGAGCTCGGGACGGCGCTGGAGCACGCGTTGCTGAGCGCGGGAGCGTCCGGCGTCAGCTCGGACGAGACCCGGACCAAGACGATGGCGGCGCTTGGATTGGCCAGCTCGGCGACGTTGTTGGCGGGGATCGCGGCGGGCTCGCTCGGCCCGGCGGCCAAGGCCGGAATGGCCGGCTGGGCGAAGCTTCTGGTCGGGGTTTCCGCGCTGAGCGCGGCGACGGCGGTGCCGGTCGGCTACCTCTACGTTCAGCAACAGAAGGCGGCCGCCGCGATGGAAGTGGCCGTGTCGCGGCGCGCGCCGGCACGCCCGGTCGCCGCATCGGTCGAGATCGTGCGGCCGATCGCGGCGCCGGTTGCGCCGGTCGTTCCCCGCAGCACGCGGCCGTCGCTCGCCCCGCGCGGCGCGCTGACGAAAGAGCTGGCGGCGCTCGATGGCGCGCGCACCTCCCTTGTCGCGGGCGACGCGCGCGGCGCGCTGGCGGCGCTCGACACGTACAACCAGACCTACCCGAGCGGCCAGTTGGAGCTCGAGGCCGAGGTGCTGCGAATCGAGGCGGTCGCCAAGAGCGGCCGCGCGGAGCTCGCGCGCGATCGTGGCCACGCGTTCCTGCGCCGCTATCCGCAGAGCGTGTTCACCGAGCGTGTGCGGGCGCAGCTTCGCGCCGTCGAGTAGGGGTCCCGGTGCCGGGGCGTGGCCTGGTCGCGGCGGCGCTCGCCTTGGCCGTCGCCGTCGGCAGCGCCGCGTGCGTCAGCACCACCGACGAGATCGGGCACAACGGCCCGGCCGGGATAAAGCTCAAACCCTTAGCCCGCCTGCCGAGCTACCCGAACCCGTTCCGGGATGAGCTCGGAAAAGCCGACGCGGACATCCAGCTCAAGATCGACGACGCGTTCGCGCAGCTCTACCACGGCGATCCTCTGACGCAGGCGATCTTCGTCGTCGATTCAGCCGACCAGGCGCACATCCAGGACTTCTTTCACGGCGACACCCGGACCGAAGGCCTCGGCTGGGGGATGGTCATCGCGGTGGAGCTCGACAAGCGCGACGATTTCGACGATTTGTGGCGGTTCTCGAAGGCCGAGCGCCAGTTCACGACCGGCGCCGCGGCCGGTTACTTCCGCTCGTCGTGCGATACCGAAAGTGGCCCCGCTCCGTGCACCGATCCGTTCGGAATGGAGCAGTTCGTGACCGCGCTGCTGTTCGCGCACGATCGCTGGGGCGCGACGCCGGGCCCCATCGACTACGGCAAAGACGCGCTCGCGCTGCTCGATGTCATGCGCCACAAGCAGGAGGCCAACGGCGGCATCGTCGACGACGTGACCGACGCGTTCGATTCCGTGACCCGTTTGCCGTTCGATTTTCCCAACAAGGGCTCCGCCGGCCGAACCCGGCCCTCGGTCGTGATGCCTGCGTACTACGAGCTCTGGGAACAGGCGACGAGCGATCAGTTCTGGTCGCGCGCCGCGGCCCGGGGTCGCCAGTTGCTCAAGGACAGCGCGCACCCCACCACGGGACTTTTGCCCGTGCGCGCGACGTTCGATGGCGCCGCGGTGTCCGCCGGCGGCTCCGATTCGTTCCAGCCCGAGTCGTATCGCTCGCAGCTCAACATCGCGCTCGATTACATCTGGAGCGGCGAGCAACAATGGAACATCGAGGAGAGCACCCGCCTGCTGAAGTTCTTCACCATGAAAGGCTTCGACACCTACGGCACCTCGTTCGAGCTCAAGGGCGACACCATCAACCCGGCGCACGAGGTGGCGCTGCAAATAACCAACGGCATGACCGCGCTGCCCGCCATCAACGCCCCCGATCGCCAGGACTATATGCAGGTCGTGTGGGACATGAACACGCCGAGCGGTCCGGTTCGCTACTACCAGGGACTATGTTACCTGCTGGCGCTCCTGCTCCTGAGCGGCCAGTTCCGGGTGTATTGAAGCGGAGGCGCCGCGACCAGAGTCCGAGAAGCACGTCCAGGGGGGCCGAGCCGTGTACTGCCGGAGCTCGGTCTCGCGCTTTCCGTTTACGCTGGCGCCGTTTTGGCGCCTCCGCCGTCGGCGGAGGTGACTACTTCGCGTTGCGGGCGGCTTCGCCGGCCTTGTTGGCGTCGGCTTCGTACTCCTGCGCCGCCGTCATGTCGACCTGCTTGATGAGGTTCCACTCCATCTTCCAGTCGCGCTCCATGGCGGTGTCGCCCTTGGCGCTCTTCGACGCGCGGGTCGCCACGACCTTGCACTCCTTGTCGGACGGCGCCGAGCCCTGGAACATGTAGCGGCTCGAGTTGCCTTCCTTCTCGTCCTTCCAGTCGGTCTCGAGGGTGAGACCGGCCGCGGCGTCCGCGCTCTTCACCTGGTAATTCTGGGCGAACAGCATGGTCCGGGTCGCGCCCCAGACTTCCTGACAGGACTGCTTGTAGGTGTGCGCCTTGGCGAGCTTCTCGAGCTGCGCGTCGCGGGCCTGGGCGGCCCGCATGCCGGCGCAACCAGAGAGGCCGAGGCCGAGAGCGAGGAGGCTAACGAGGGTCGTCTTCATGTGGGGTCTCCTGGAGGTGGTTTGTGGAACACAGCCGCTCGAGCACAAACAGCCCAATTTCCATAACGCCGCGCCAACCGTGCTGTCAAACGCCGGGGGCCTTCGAACGAAGGCGGCAGTTTCGACCAATAGCGGAATGTGCGCTATGCCGCCGATCACGCCGGCAATTTTCCGCCGGCCTCCCGGGCAAAAACGTACCCGCAGTGACAAAGTCACCCTCTCCCGTTTGACGGGAGAGGGTAGGGGTGAGGGCAGGCCTTGCGGAGTGAGCCCCGCGGACGAGAGACGCCCTAGACGTACTTGTTGACCAGGTTTTCGAGCATTTCCTGACGCCCCGACTTCGGCTTCGGATCGAGCTTCTGGGCGAGCACGCGCTCGGACAGCTGCTCGAGGCTGGCCTTGCCGGCGAGGATGTCGCGGCCGAGGCCTTCCTTCCAGCCCGCATAGCGCTCGTCGATGAACGCCTGCAGCTTGCCGTCGGTGAGCATCTTGTCGGCGTTGAGCAGCGCCCTCGCCAGGTTGTCCATGCCGCCCACGTGGCCGTGGAAGAGATCGGACGGGTCGCTGCTCTGCCGGCGCACCTTGGCGTCGAAGTTGTATCCGCCGGTCGTGAACCCTCCCGCCGCCAGGATGCGCGCCGCCACCAGCGACAGCTCGGCGATGTCGTTGCCGAACTGGTCCGTGTCCCAACCGAGCTGCGGGTCGCCGCGGTTCATGTCGATGCTGCCGAACACGCCGTTGGCGATCGCATACGCGACCTCGTGCTCGAAGCTGTGCCCCGCCAGCGTCGCGTGGTTCGCCTCGATGTTGACGCGGAAGTCCTCGCTCGAGAGGCCGTAGCGCTGGAAGAACGCGTACACGGTCGCGGTGTCGTAGTCGTACTGGTGTTTCGTGGGCTCGCGCGGCTTGGGCTCGATCAAGAGCGGCCCCTTGAACCCGATCTTGTGCTTGTGCTCGGCGACCAGGTGCATGAACCGCCCGAGCTGGTCGAGCTCGCGCTTCATGTCGGTGTTGAGCAGGGTCTCGTAGCCCTCGCGCCCGCCCCACAGCACGTAGTTCGCGCCGCCGAGCTTGTGCGTGACCTCGAGTGCCTTCTTCACCTGCGCCGCCGCGTATGCGAACACCTCGGGGTCGGGGTTGGTCGCGGCGCCGCCCATGTAGCGTGGGTTCGAGAACAGGTTCGCGGTCCCCCACAGGAGCTTGACGCCCGTGCGCTGCATCTCCTTGCCGACGGTGTCAACCAGCCGGTCGAGGATGTCGTTGCTCTCGGCCAGCGACCGGCCTTCCGGCGCGACGTCGCGGTCGTGGAAACAGAAGAACGGAACCCCCAACTTCTCGAACAGCTCGAACGCCGCGGCCGCCTTTTCCTGGGCGAGCTCGACCGCGTCGCCGTCGCGGTGCCACGAACGCCCGAATGTCCCGGCGCCGAACACGTCGAAGCCATTCCACACGAACGTGTGCCAGTAGCAGACCGCCATCCGGAGGTGCTCCTCCATGGTCTTGCCGCGAATGACGCGGGTCTTGTCGTAGTACTTGAACGCCAGCGGGTTCTGCGCGTCGGGGCCTTGGTAGCGGACGGGTTCGATTCCGGGGAATGCGGGCTTTGCCATGATGGGGTGTCCTTCGCTTTCGTTCGCTTTTGCTTTCTCTACCGTATCGGCTCAGCGGTTTGGCGCGTTTTCGGCCACTACCGCGGCGAGTCGTTCCTTAAGCTGCCCGGCGAGCTGGTCGTAGACCACCTTTATTCCCGGATCCCCGGCGACGCGACGATCGAAATCGGGTGCCGCGAAGGTTTTGTAGAGCTCCTCCCAGGCGCGCCCCTCCACCGCCTGGGCGGCCCGGAGCGCGCCCCCCAGCGCCGACGAGTTCGAGACGCGCAGCGGTAGGATCTCGGCCTGGAACACGTCGGCCAATACCTTCAGGATGCCGGGGTTTTTCGACCCGCCGCCGGTGACCAGGATGCGGTCGGTCGCCTCTCCGATCCAGTCGCCGTGGAGGCGCATCGACAGCGCCTGCGCCTCGACCACGGCGCGGGCCGCGGCGGCGCCGTCTTTCCCCGCCACGAACCTGTCGCTGCCGAACCAGCGGGGGGCGGGCGCCGACAGCCGGGGGGTGATCTCCGGGACGAAGTAGGGGAGCAAGAGGTTGCCGCCGTTGCCGGGCTTGGTGTCGTCCAGGATCGCCGCCGCGAACTCTTGCCAGTCGAGGCCCGCGCGTTTGGCGATCTCCTCGCGCGCGAGCGAGCCGTTGGCGAAGCACTGGAGCGCCATGAACCCGCCCGCTGGGTTGCCGAACACGTTGCCGTAGCCGCGCGGGTCGGTGCGGGGCGCGGCCATCGCCGCGAACATCGTGTCGCTGGTGCCGAGGCTGACCACCGCGGTGCCGGGGCGGGTCGCGCCCATGCCCACCAGGCTCGACGGGTTGTCGCCCGAAAACGCGACCACCGGCGTCCCAGCCGCGAAGCCGTATTTGGCGACGAAGTACTCGGCGATCGTCCCGACCGGGGTCGCGCTCGGCACCGGCGCCGGCAGCTTGCGGTCGAGGCCGGGCGCGGTCGCGTCCAAGAGCTTCGGGTTCCAGCGCCCGGTCGAAAGCTCGAGCAAATTCATGCCCGCGCCGTCGCCGAAGTCGATCGGCGCGGTCTTGCCCGCGAGCAGCGAGGCGACGAACGAGCTGACCAAGTGGACCTCGACCGTCCGTTCCCAGGCCGCCGGGTCGTGTTTCGCGAACTTGCGGATCTGCGGCCCGGTGAAGCGTTCGATGGCGACCGACCCGGTGATCGCGACCATGCGGTCGTCGCCGCCCGCGGCGCGCGTGATCTCCGCGCACTCGGCCGAGGTCGAGCTGTCCATCCAGATCGGTGCGGTGGCGCGGCTGAGCAGCGGCCGCACTTGATCGGCGAGCGGCAGCGCCGCCGACCAGTTGCCCGCATCGTCGATCCGGCGCCCGAGATATACGGAGCCATGCTGCTGGCCCGCGCCGCTCACGCCCCGGATGCGGCCGAGGTCGACGCCGCCGGCGCGCAGGTCCCCGAGCAAAAGCTCGAGCGCCTCCACCCACATCAGCGGATCGCTGTGCCGCAGCTTGGGATCGTCGCTGGCAAGAAAACCGTGCGGCGACCGGTATTGGGGCAGCCGCTGGCCGAACACCACCGACTTGTCAGCCACGACCTTGCCGCCGTCGGTGTCGACGATCAGCGCCGACAGGCTCTGGGTGCTGCTGTCGAGTCCGAGGAAATACGCCATTCGCTGCTCGCTTTGCACTCCGGCTTCCAGCCGGACGGTGGAGCGTATTATAAAGACCGGGCAATGTCCTCGGGCACACGTCTAAGTCGGAACCTTCAAAAGGTTCCGAACCATCCGCAATGAGCTCCGACCGGCGAAGCCGGTCTTCGCTCGACGCGTGTCTGGTCGGCCTCCTCATGGGGGTGACCGCGTGCGCCGCCGGGCAGCCTCGGGAGCCGGCGTTCGTGTCGGGCACCGAGCACGTCAAGAACCCGGCCCCGCCCGAGGGCGCGCCCATCACCCTCGACGGGATCCAGCTGGCGGCGAAGTCGAGCGGCCACAACCAGGGCAGCGCGTGGATCCTCGACGCCAACGGGTACGTCGGCACGTACCTGCACCTCGACGCGCCCGGCGCGGTGACGGTGTCCGTGCTGGCGGGTACGGGCGGCGGCAGCTGCAAACCGTTCATGGTCGTCGGCGTCGCGGACACGCGGGTCGGATTCGAAATCGGCCCCGAACGCGAGTATCCCGAGACCGTGAACTTGTCGGGCGGGACGCACTTCTTCCGCGTCGACCTCACCAACGCCGCGTGCGCGGGCGCGCTGCGGGTCGCGAAGCTGTCGGTGTGGGGCGCGACCGTGCTCAATCAGGCGTCGGACGCCAACGCGTTGGCCGCCGCCGACACCTACATCGCCAGCTCGCGGCGGGGGCGCGCGCGGCTGCGCATCGACGGCGCCGCGCCCGGCACGCCCGTCCACCTCAAGCTCAAGCACCACGCGTTCCACTTCGGCGTGAACATCCCGGGCGTCACCAACCGGTTCCTGATCGAAGGAGCCAAGCCTGATTCGGAGGCGGGCCGTTTTCAGCGTTTCGTGTTGGATCACTTCAACACCGTGGTGCCTTCGAACGCGGGCAAGTGGGAGTACAACGAGGGCACGCGCGGGTTCGTGACGATGGAGTACGTCGATCTCATCCTGCGCTGGGCCGCGCGTCACGGCATGCACGCGCGCATGCACACGCTGCTGTGGGATTCGCCGCAGCAGCCGGCGTGGGTGCAGGATCTCGTCGCCGCCGCGCTGGCCGGCGACGTGGCGGCGAAGGAAGACCTGGCGCGCGCGATCGCGCGACGCATTCGCTACTACGTCCACGACCGGGGCGAGATGTACCAGGAGGTGGATGTCGTCAACGAGAGCCTCCACCACCCGAGTTACACCAACCTGCTCGGAGACGCCGACCTGCGCGATCTGTTCAACCAGGTGGCGCGGTCCTCGCGCGACGTGGGCGGCGCGGTGCGCGGCTACCTGAACGAGTTCAACGTGCTGCAGAGCTCGCACGTGCTCGAGCCGGGGCCGACGCCCGGGCAGGTGAAAGAGGGCGCCGCCGATCCCTACGCCAACTGGTACCGCCGCCACGTCGACGGGCTGCGGACCGATGGCGCGGAGCTGGGCGGCATCGGGGTCCAGTACTACGCCGACCCACGGCCCGATATCGAGTCGCCGCACAGTCCGTCGCGCATCTACCAGACGCTGCAGAACCTGACCGCGACCGGGCTGCCGGTGACGCTGACCGAGTTCGGCGTGCAGAAGGGCGGCGCGCCGGCCGACGCCGCGCGCGTCCTCGAGGACACGATGCGGCTCACGTTCGGGA